>ULKS01016177.1_pt1 | contig 61222 bp, 51 predicted proteins | sample 1951211 | NCBI WGS metagenome assembly ULKS01 (sample SAMEA4835506, study PRJEB28245) | human gut metagenome | biome: gut microbiome; material: fecal sample | place: Denmark | collected 2008 | reverse complement strand
AGTAGTCCTTTTAATTTTGACACACCCTCATGGAGAAGTCCCACGTAAAGACAATAATCTCACAGAGCGGCAGGCATATAGTATCAGAACTGAACAAGGAGATAGAAAAGTTGGGCAGGCGGATATCAGAGCTCATAGAGGCCAACTATGAACTCTCTGAGATTTACCGCATTGTAACTTCCATGCTGGGCATGGGATTCCAGAACGCGGTCTGTCTGATGGTATATACCTACAACTTCCGCAGGTTCAACTATGATGCAAGAAAGATAGCGTGTTACTATGGCATAGCTCCATTTGGCAAGGTTTCGTGTACCAGCATAAATACTGATCCCCATGTACACTATATGGCCAACCGGCAGATAAAGGCCATGTTGACGCAGGCGGCATTGGCTGCTATCAGATATAACAAGACCATTTCGAAATATTATTCGGGGCTTGTGGAAGAGGGGAAAAAAAATCAGGTCGCACTTAACAATGTCAAGAACAAACTGATCAATCTTGTTACTGCCATGGCCAGAAATAACAAACTTTACAATCCTGAATATAGAATGTCTACATAATTGTTTGAAAAATAGTTAAAATATTTGGATTTGAACATAAAAAGCGATTGGGGTTTAAGCCATACTATGCCATTCCTTGATATCTTGATATTGTTTTTGTATTGATTCTTGGCTAAATGTTGACGGAATAACGGTTTTATGTGCATAAAATCACGGATTTCCGTTATTGTGTAAATATATGTTTGTAGTTATATTTGCAAAAAATATTAAAAACAATATACATTCGTCTATGTAAATGTTGCAAACGACATCAGATGTGCCTGCACGCTGTAATAAGTTAAATATAATCTATATGCCATGAAAGAAATTCTGTTAACGTCAACTCTGCCTTACTGGCTTGTCTTCCTGCTGGTATTGGGCGGCTTCGTAGCCCTGTTGTTTCAGGGGCGAAACGGCAGTAAAAGCAACCTGCCTATACTCACGGCTGCCGGCTGCATGCTTGCCGCCACTATCCTCGAGGTTCTTATTTATGCCATAGTGGGCAACAACTGTATGTGGTGGTGCCTGTCAAAGGAGTACGGATTCTGGTCAAAGCTGTTCCGCATTATACCCTTTGCAGTGTTTGTGGTGCTTCAGATAGGACAGATATTCATGTTTAAGGGCGTACTTGAGGAAATGATGGGCAAGTCGCTCTCGATGAAACTGCTTTTCATCTGTTTTGTGCTTACGTTTCCCGTAGTGTTTGTGCTATCTGTCGGAGCAGACATCTTCGGCGCTTCCGATGATACGAAGAACAGCATCGGCACCACAGCCTTCTGGATTCTCGTCATAGCCGGACTTGCATGGTCGCTTGTGCGCAACATAATGTCTGTCGGTATAAAGCACGGCGTTGTCTTCACCGTGTTCTCGGCAGTCTGTGTCGTTGCCGTCTGCCTTGCTGTGTTTGTGTTCCTTGTAGCCCTTATTGCGCTGTTCTTCCAGGTGCTTATAACCGTGGCTGCCTGTGGCGCGATATTCTTTATACTTACAAACGGAATGGGCAAGGGCAGCTCGATGGTTGACGAGTTTGCCAACCATAAGTCTCCCGGACCGGTGTTTCGCGATGACGACGGGCATCTGCACCATAATTCGGCGGCACGCGACAGTGCCAACCGGAAGATTGCCGAACGCAGGAACGGCGAAAGTTAGAAGTTACGAGCTTAAGTGCATTTTATAGAAATGATTGTTTAATATTAAAAATTTTTTTGGTTATGAAAAAGATTATCAGAACAGTTTGCATTGCTGCAATAGCTCTCTTTGCAATACCTCAGCAGGCCGATGCGCAGTTTTTCAAGAAACTGAAAGAAGCCGCTAAGGGCGTCGTGCAGGAAGTTACCGGAACCACTACTACCGGCACAGCCTCCACTACCACGACAGCTCAGAATGCTCCTTCTGTAAGCTATCTTCCGTCAGCCTCGGGTGTGTTGGTGGGCAATCCCGGATCAAAGTATTTCACGCTGGAGTTTGTTGAGGCCAAGGGCAGCAAGGGCTCCAACCGTGTTGACATTTATGTTAAGGTAAAGGCCGTAAGCCTGAGTATACAGAATGCGCTTGTAGGCGGAGCCGGTCTTACAAAGGCTTATGATGCCGACGGCAACGAGTATGGTGCTGGCTGCGACTATGACGACAAGAAGAACCTTAATCCCGATGTGGCTGTAAAACTGAAGTTTGCCACTATCTGTGAGGTACCTTCCACGGTTACGTCGTTTGTACTTGTTAAAGGTCCGTGGAATCTTGGCGGAGGCCGAAACTCGTCGTCCATCAACGAGTATATTCAGCTGAAGAACGTGCCTATTGTATGGGAATGATACAAAACCGGTCAAATATCTGAATGGACTCTTTCTAATAACGTGAATGACGGGACGCCTTGCCGGCGCCCCGTTTCTTTTTGTTGATTTTTATATTTAATGTTTATTGTGTAGGTTGCTGCCCGGTCTTGAGTTAAAGTTCCGGCATCTGAAAATTTAAGTTATAGTTTCCTGTCATAGTCTTGCCGTCTGTTTGATATAAGGCTGCAATCTTGCCGAAACTATATGACATGTCTGCGGTAAGTCGGGATATCCCGTCTCATTTTCATGCTATATTATTGACCTCTCTTTCCTGCCGCGCATAGATTTTAGGCTGTTAAGGCTTGTCGTAAAACTTCAGTATGTGCAGGGCAAGGCCGCGCATCTCCTCTCTCACCGCTTCAGGTTCTATTATCTCCAGCTGGTTTGCCTGCGCAAGTATCAGCTGATAGAAGTCTAACGTAGGCTTGAGGTGATATTCAAACAGCGTAGACTCTTCGTCGCTGCTGAGTTCGCGCTGCGACTCATGCAGCGGCAGCGTGCGCAGATAATCTACGAAGTTGTCGTATGCACGCACCACAATCCTTTGTAAAGGCTCATCAGACGTAATCACTCCGCAGCAGCCTTCAAAGTATTTCGCCGCGTCGAAGTCTTTGTTCATTGTGAACGTCTTGTCCGTGTCCTGTATATCCATTATCCTGTCGAGGGCATATATCCGGAATACATCGTATGGCTTTACGCCTTTCTCCTTGTTCCTTTCAGAATAATAGGGACTTCGCGCCAGCACATACCAGCGGCGGTGAGCCACTTTAAGGCAGTAAGGCTCTATGTCGAATGTCGTTGACTCCGACTTGCCGAATCCGTGATATGTTATGCTCAGCACCCTGTTGTTGCGCATGGCTTCTGCGATATGTGTCAGCCATGTCTGTCCCGACGGTATGTTCTCAAATATAATTCTGTTCTCCAGCTTGCTGTCGGCCTTTATCTGGTTGAGCGTAGAGTAAGAACTTATGAGCCAGTTGTACAGGTTGTTGCTTTCAAGCCTTTCAGGCTCGTCAATATAATATCTGTATCCGTCCTTCTTGTCGCATTCTATATACACGTCAAAGATGTCCTTTATTGCATCCTGGTGGCGATGGAATGTCCTCAGTGGCAGTTTCTCGCCATAGCTTAGTCCGCTTTCCTGCCACAACGAACATATTTCTTTAAATGTCAGGCGCTTATACCTGCGCAGGATGTCTATCAGCCATACATACCGTCCAAATATATTTGCTGCCATATATTTATTGTTTTTTTAGGTTACGCTGCAAAGTTACAATTTAGCCTGTGACAAATCATGACACAGGCTTGTCTTTTTTATTTTTTGTCAGTAAATTTTCGTAAGAGATACAGCCGTGGAATGATGTATGCGTCAAATTTTCGTGCCGCCTGGTATGTAGCAACAAAGCTAATGTACCGGCTGATTTGCAATTGTCGTGCAAGTGAGAGCAGAAGTAAATTATATTTGGTTATGCCGAGCGCAGTCGACAATCAATAAAATTAATCTCCCTACAATAGGCATATACCAACAAAACTATTGTGCCGGCTGATTTGCAATCTGCCGGAATATAGTATAAGGATTTTTCAATCCGCTTACTTCCTATTTTTTTGATTAATAGGTATGAGTCTCGGATCGCAGATCCTCATATTTGATGCTGTCGGATAGCATATCCGCCAGAACATTAGTCTTGTTGTTTCTCGATGCTGTCGAATTTTTCGCTGCGCTCAACAATACGTGCATATCCGCCAGAACATTAAATGAGAAGGAATACGCAAAATTCCGTTATGTCTGATTATATTTTCATATCATTCGAATATGAAGCGCGATATTTTCTCTATTTCCTCTTTTCTGCGTTCCTCTATTTCTTCTTTGCCCCAATTCTCTTTTTTTGTTATTTTCTTCACCACGGCAAAGCGGCTGTCCTTATAGCATAGCTTGTTGTTGCCGCGTTCTTTCTTTTCCTTAAAAGTCAGATTGCCTATAGATCTGTTTATGTCATATTCGAGCAGCATCAGGTTGCCGATGCTGTTTTGTAAATCCCCGTCAATATCGGTTCCCTCTTTCTCATTGCAGTTGGCATGGATGTGCTCAATGTCATAATAGCCCCATTCAAATTTTTCTTTTAGTTCTTCAAGCGTTGTTCCAACTTCTGATTCATCTATATAATCGCTTAACAGGCAAATCAGGTCTTTCCAAACCCTGTTGTCCGCTATAGGTTGGCCTATGCAGTTAGTTCTAAACATTCTGTTGTCATTTTCCTTTATCTTTTCAGTCAGCGATGAAAATATATCTTCTTTATTGTTTTGGAATTCCGCCGTTTTATTATAGATGTTACGCATAAATGAATGCATCTCGTTTACTTGTCGGGCATACATTATGCTCCAGCAGAAGAACATTCTGCATAGCAGGCGTAATACGCCGTAAACTTCATCAAGTCTTTCTTCTTTTTGCTTATCCTTATTTGAAAGCAATATCAGGTATGCAATGCTTAAGTAGCGGTTGTAGCGTGAGCGTTCTGTCAATGTGTAAGAAATAAATTCGTCGTTATTTCTAAAGTCGCTTCCCCTCCATAAACATGCAACCTCAATAATATTCCACAAATCTTCCAATGACAGCTCCACACGTTCAACTCCTGTCATGTCGTTATGTCCTTGTACGTTGAGCAAGACATCAAACAGTTCGTCAAAGAAGGTGTCGGTGGCTTTAGCGTAAAGGCTTGTCGGCAGTTTGTATTTCGAGATGATGTATTCTTTATAAATCGAACGCACCAGCCCGATGTCAATCAAATCCCAGTTATGTGTTTTTCTCCATTTGTCGTTTCTGATTTTCACATTCTTGTATATTTCGCCAATCTCGTTAAAAGTTTCTTCACCAAGGCTCTTTATGTCGTGCAGATATTCATATAGGCGCACCTTAAACAAGTCGTCGCCGTTCAGGTCAAGACCGGCTGTGTTAATTGTGTTGAATATCTGAATGGTCTTGGATAATCCTGCCACGGTTTCGATAACCACAAACAATATGTCGTTTAAGATATATTCAACAAACGAATCTATATTCTCAGAGAATTCTGCAAGCTGATTTCCTTCATTGTCCGTAGTCATTTCTTTAAAACATTCGTCTATGACGGCAATGCTTTTGATATAGTTGTTCTGCTCTGTGTCAAGGTTAGTATTGTTTAGGCAATCCAACGACAGCATTGCGTTAAGATATTCTTCCTCTTTGCCGTTGTTTACTCGTGTCTCTATCCAGTCAAGACTTCCAATCTGCTTTAACGCTTCGGCCGACGGATATTTCATTTTCAGATATTTCAGCATGCATATAATCGTACTGAGTCTTTGCTGCCCGTCAATGACATCTTGTTCACATTCGTTTTCATTGATATATTTTTCATATGAAAGCTGCATGGTTCCAATAAATAAAGGCTCTTTTATTATCTTTCTGTCTACGCCCCAGAAGCCTTTGAATATGTCGTCGACAAACCTTGTTATCTGCTCGTATCCCCACGAATATTCTCTTTGATAAACGGGTATCACGTATCTTGTCCGGCCATTAATAATAGATCCTTTGCCGTTACATTCTCCTTGCTTGCCTTTAATCCTGCACGTCTTTGCCGTTATGTCCATTCTGTGTTCCAATTTTTCGTTAAATAGTTTTTTCACTTTTTCAGCTATAGAGTTTGCTTTAAAGAAACAACCTCTTTTATAATCGAACATTTGGTCTTTAGGTAAGTCCACTATCTTTACCTTAACTCCATATCCCCAGTCGTCTTCCAGGTCGAACGGTTCACCCTTCTTAACTTTAATGGCATTTTGCTTTATCAGTTCATTTAATTGTATCGGGTCTGATGTAGCCTTAGCCACCGATTGAACAAACAGACCGTCGGCAATAGCGAAATAGTCGCCCTTCTTTACTTCATTTTTAAAACGCTCTATATAGTCTCTATGTCCTAAGAAAACAACATTGCTCCTTCTGAATATCGAAATTATGCTTGAATCTCGCGCACCGTCGTCGCTCCAGCGCGAGCCTATCTTCCATACGTTTGCCATAGCTTATTTAAAAATTTTGTGGTTACATAATGTCGTTCGTTGCTTGTGTATGCCGTGCAGACATTTTATTATGATGCCCAATCCTTAAAAATTTGTTTTTCATATTGTTGTGTTTTTATGTTATGTCGCAAAGTTACTCTTCTGCCTGTGAAAAATCAAGGTATAGCATTGTTTTTTTATTCTTTTAACCTAAATAGGTTATTCCTCTTGTCTTTTGTAGATATTGCGTTCTGTGTCATGACATATTATCGGCAAGGCGAGAATATAAAACAATAAGACAGCAGAAAGTATCAATATATTTGTTTGCTCCTTCTGCTTCATTTTTGCACACCCTTCCATATATCTTTGCGCCATGATAACATTTAAAAGTTTATGCGTATGAAAGTTGAAGATGCTGATAAATCAGTTATTGATTTTCCTCATAATCCGTATTATCGTGTGGCTGTTTTGGGTTTAGGAGGTGCGGCAGGACGTGTCGTTGATAGATTGGCGGGGTGCAGGATGCGTGATACACGGATGTGTGTATTTGGGATGAACAGCCAGGAGATAGATGATGTTTCGTCTGCCGAGAAATACCTTATCGGTGACGACGGACTTGGCAGCGGCAAGGATAATCTTACTGCTATGTATGCAAGCCGCAAGTTGCTGCCTGTAGTCAATAAAATTATTTCGGTGCCGGTGATGGTTGTGTATGTCGTATGCCTTGGCGGTGCTACAGGCGAGAGCTGCGCAAAGATATTTCTTAAGGAGACAAAACGCAATACTTATGCAGGCAAGATGCTTATTGCAGCTCTTCCTCATCATCTTGAGGGGAAAGATAAGCGCGAAAGGGCCAAGAAAAGAATTAAAGAGCTAAAGCCCTTTGTCGACGGCGTAATGGTGGTTGACTATGAGAACATTGACGCCACTTCTCTTTCTTCTCTCTATAAGCGTGCCGACGATATGCTTGTCGACATGGCACGGGCGTTTGTACGCCTGCCGACGGTGAATTCTATATTAGATTTTGGCGTCTCTGACGTAGATTGTCTCATGCGCCTGGCAAAAGACAAGATTATCGACTTTGTTACTCTGACAGGCGATATGGATTATATAAAGGACAGACTTGAGCACTTTGACAAATTGCTTCCTGCAAGATACGCGTCAATAGCCGACATATCGGGTGTGGTATGCGAGATATGTTATCCAAGCATTAAGGCATTTGAACGATTCGGCAATATAAGTAACATCTTGCGTGTTGTGCTGTATGATAAAGTGACGGATGGTGATTGTGAAAGTTATAAATTTAAGAATGCTGAAATGGTGAAACTTAGTATGTCAATTGATGAAGATATGAAGAACGACGACATCAGAGTAAATATCTTTCTTGCATGTAGATATTGGTAAGCATTTGCTAATTTAATCATGGGGGATGCTGTTGTTATTGCCCGGTTTCCCCCATGTATGCAAATCTTATGTGGCGTTTGCGCCTGAATAGAATGTATTGTTGTTTCAATACAGATACCAATTCTTGTCATATCTTATGAGCTTTTTTGACTGCTGATGCATCTCATTTATCATTATGGTCAATGTACGTAAATCTTATTTATCCGGCATTATAAAAAGCAGAAAAGCCGTAAAAAGTCAGGACAAAATATTTTTTCAATCTGGAAAATCAATGTATAACGGATGTTAAAGATGTGACATCAAAACAGCAAATCTATTGACATCTGTTTGCTTTTGATGCATAAAAATGACGCAAAAGCATGGATTTTAAGGTGCAAAATGCCGTTTTTCGTGATGCAAAAGGGCTGCTTACGGTTGGTAAACCTATCGGTTTTGGGTGAAAAGTGGCCGAGTAATATTTTTTAACTATTGCGTTTTTTTTGTCCTGCAAAATGTGTAAAGCATTATATATCAACGTCTTAACAAAAACGCGCAAAATTCGCCATTTTTCGAGCCAAATCACGAAACTGTGACGAGCATGGCGATTCTGGAGGCGTTAAATGGTTATATTTTTAGGAGTTAAGGAGTTTTTTTAGTAGTTAAAGGAGTTAGAGTAGTTAAAGGAGTTAAAGTCATATGCTTTGTGGTTTAATAACAACGACATGTAGCAACAAGGCTAATGTGCTGGCAGATTTGTAATCTGCCGGAATTGAATATAAGGATTTACAATCCGATTGCTTCCTATTTTTAATTAATAGGTATGACTTGCGGATCAAAGATCCTCATATTTCATGCTGTCGGATAGCATATCCGACAGAACATTACTCTTGTGGCTTATTGTCCCGACTGACAGAACATTGCGCTCAACAATACTTGCAAATCCGACAGAACATTAGCTTTGTTGCTTTAAGACAATATTTTGTATCACCACAAAGCATTTGAATTGACTAACGTCGAACGATGTTTCTTCACTCTTCGTTCTTCACTCTTCACTTAAACATGCTGTTGTTTCGGCTGATTTGCGCAAGTAGTAACGCGGCGAAAAATCTTTGTATGTGTTGTGTGGCAGCGAAGGTTCTTTAATAAAATAGATAATGTCTTAGCTTTGGTTTACATTTATCTGTGGTTTGACTGCTTTCCTTTACATATTGTTGTTTTGTTGTTGGTATTTGTGTTTTTATAACATTAGAATTGTTGCATGAATTGAAATTTGTATATCTTTGCATGCAACTTTTAAAAACACAAATATGAAGAGAATAAAACGAATCAGTGCAATTTTGGTTTTGTGCACATTGTTGTGTCTGCCTGAGCTGCATGCCCAGATTAGCAAATCTCCGGTCGACACGATACCTTTCGAACTGGGTGCCGACAACCGTCTGTATGTGACAGTCTATATCAACGGGCAGGACGACCGCCCCCTGCGCTTTCTGCTGGACACTGGAGCGACGGATGTGGTGCTTAATTCCAATTCGCCGCGCACCGAAGGGCTGGCTGCCTTTACGGGAAGTGTGGAGAACAATAGCGCCAATTCGGTGGAAACCATTCCTTCCACAGAGTCCTCTCAGGTGGTGAGGATGGGCAGCCGGGCCATTTCCGGATTGAAACTGATAGCTATTCCTTATCCGCCCGATGCTTGGGACGGTGTGCTGGGGCTGTCTTATCTGAGGAACTTTGATGTCCGCATTGATTATCGGCGGAAATCCATCTTCCTGTATGAATTGGGCGACGGGCAGAAGGCGGCATCGGACAAGGCTGTCAGGCTGAAGATGGACTATCGTCTTGGAGATCCTGGAGAGTCTGGAGTGCTGGTCGTTCCGGTCGGCGTGCGTGTCGGCGGAGTGGATTATCTGGTGTCGGTAGAGGTGGATACCGGTTCCGACCGTGTGTTCGATCTCAATACACCTTTCGTCCGTCGCAACGGCCTGCTGGGCACACAGAAACCATTTGCCATCTCGCGCATAGCCGGTACGGTGAAGGACGGCGATGAACTTCAGAATGTGTACTTCGATTCGGTAACACTGGGAGATTCACTGACTTTGCCTCGCATACCCGGTGCCTTTTCTACGGTGACAACGGGTGTACAGGCCAGTGACGCGATGGACGGCGTGTTGGGCAACAACTTCCTGCAACGTTTCAACCAACTCTATGACTTCAAGAATAATTATCTCTATCTGGAGGTGAACGACCGGCTCTACACTCCTTTCTATGACTTTCTAGTTCGTTGAACAGGAAGTTCACATCCTTGTAATGCTTTGTACATATCCTTGACGCAGGTTGTGCACATCCTTGTGACAGGAAAACTACAAACTGAGTGCATCAGTTCTCTTTCAGTACCCCGTGCCGACGGATATGTAGCAACAAGAGTAATGTTCCGGCAGATTTGCAATTGTCGTGCAAGCGAGAGCTGAAGCAAATTATATTTGGTTATGCCGAGCGCAGCTGACAATCAATAAAATTAATCTGCCGGAATTAAGTACCTGCGCATAAACATTTGTGCTTAAACAAATAAGCAGACTTAAAATGATTAATAATTTCATTCGTCTCATAAAGCAGTATTTACTTTGATTTTGTTCGCATGTCAATAATTTATGTGCAAATTTGTAAAATATACGTGTCCTGCAAAAAGATATAATTATTTTATTTGGTAGCAGCTTCTTGTTGCTTGCAGCCGTATGCTGATGCGTAGGCGTAAATATTATTTATGACAGATTTGTGGTCGTGTTTGTTTTATAATCATTATATTTGCATAATGGTCATCCTTGGTGTGTGTCATACGTTAGGGCGCATATACGGCAGGATGAATTTATGGTGAGAAGTGCGTGCAGGCGTTTGACTAAGACCAAAAAAGTGAAGTTATGAGCGAAGAGCAGTTTGTTCCGTTTATCGGTGTGTCGCGCCACAGAATGGCGACCGACGGCAACGGCGTTACCACGCTTGCCGCCTTTCATGGCTGCCGGCTCGGTTGTAGCTATTGTCTCAATCCGCAGTGCCGCGCAGACGATAGTCCGTGTTTGTGGCATTCGCCCGAAACGCTGTATGAAGAAGTCAGGGCAGACGAGCTTTATTTCCTCGCCACAGGCGGCGGAATAACTTTCGGCGGCGGCGAACCGCTGCTGTATCCTGATTTTATCGTAAGGTTCAGAGAACTTTGCGGACCGCAGTGGAAAATCAATGTTGAGACTTCGCTCAATGTGGCAGCCGCCAATGTTGAGGCCATAGCCGATGTTGTAGACACATGGTTTATCGACGTGAAAGACCTTGATGCCGATATCTACCGCCGCTACACGGGGCACGACAATGCGCAGGTAATAGATAATCTCTCGCTTATAGCCGGTGGTGGCAGGGCAGGGCGGTGCGTGATACGGCTTCCGCTCATACCCGGATATAACACCGATGCCGACCGCGCAAGTTCAGAAGCCAGGTTAAGGGATATGGGCTTTGAACATTTTGACAAATTTAATTATGAAATACCATGACACGGGGAAAGGAAATTTGCGGAATACTGAAAGACATACGCCGCCGTATAGCCGAGGCGAACGGTATAGAATATGTTGCAGCTGAATGCCGTTATGAAGGCGACTGCAGCGGCACTTGTCCGCGATGCGAGGCCGAGGCGGCTGCTCTATGGCGTCAGCTCGACATGCGCCGTGCCGCAGGCAGGGCAGTGGTGCTCGCAGGACTTTCAGCCGGACTGCTTACGGCGTCGGCACAGAGCAGCGGCGGAGCAGGGCAAGGCTGCGGCTCATGCCACTCAGGTTGTCAGCCGGCGGAAGTGTCAAGCCGTAATCCGGCTGCGGAAGGTGTTGACACAATCAAGGTTGTGCACAACAGCGGCAAGGCAGAGCCGCGCTTGTCTGCCGATATAGACGACCGGCAATTGTTTGGCGCGATAAACGAAGTTATGCCGCAGTTTAAGGGAGGCGTCAAGGCCATGGCAGATTATGTCAAGTCGTCGGTAGACTCTATTATGGCTGAGCGCAACCTGACGGTCGACTCCCTGTCGGCAGGCCGTTGCGTAGTTTCGTTTACAGTCAGGAAAGACGGCAGCATAGCCGATGTTAAGGTAGTTAAGAAACTTAACGATGCTTTCGACAGCGTAGCCGTTGACGTGGTGAAAGGCATGCCGCGCTGGAATCCCGGTAAGCGTAACGGAAAATGCATAGATGCAAGATACACCATACCGATAATATTCCGTGTTTATCCGGACGATGTGCAACCGGACAAGATGCAGCAATAAATTGGTTTGCAGATAGATTAATAAAAGGCAAACATGTAATCAGAAGCTGTGCCTGCAGCAGATGTCTTTATTGTGCCGGAACAATTTATGGGCTTTGTTTTTGTGAGGTATAATTTTTTCTATATTGCGGTCTGCCGGAAAAAATACAGCCTTGCGGCATCTTCTTTGTCAAGTTTCCGCAAGGCTGTATGTGTTGTTATGGTTTTACAAGCTCCATCTTTCCTTTGGCGTTCTTTCTGAAGTCGAGTTCATAGAACACCGTTGAGGTCTGTCCCGCATTGCTTACGGTCTCCTTACCTTTCTCGATGACGTTGAGTTTTATTGAAACTTTCGGGTCGTCGTATGTGTTCATCGTGTAGCTGTCCATCGACTTAAACTCAAATTCGGCCGGTATCAGTGCCTTTGCAGCCTCAATGTCCTTCATCACTTCGGCAGGGTTAAGGTTGGCCATGTCTATGGCAGGCACGTCTTTGGCGTTGAGATTTTTGTGCCATTTCTCCCATCCTGCGTCAGTAAGCTCTGTTGCCTTCCAGCCCAGGTCAGACATGAACGACTGGTTCCACACGCGTCCGTCTTTGTCAACCATCTCATAGGTAAAAATAGAAACGTTGTTAGAAAGTTCGTCGCGTCCCATGCCTTCGGTCCACGACACGCTGATTATCTTCCACTGGTCGGGCTTGATGTTGTCGGCTGCTATCGATTTGGCTTTCTCAACAGCGCTCTCCGTGTCCATTTTCACCCCTGTCAGATCTTTCAGCCCCGACTTGCTGCACGCCGTAATCATTATGGCTGCGAGGGCTAGCATAAGCACTCTCTGTAAGTTTTTCATAATAACTCAATTTTTTTAATTAAACAATAAATATTCTTTGTCTTTCTCTAAAGTGTTTTTACCGTGTTGACCATATGCGGCAAATAAAACCGAACGGTCGTTCATATTTGTCTGCAAATATATGAATTTAAACCGTTCGCATTGCAATTTCAACAAATTGTTAACACTTTATAACTTATCGCCGGGCGTTGCTTTGCGTCTGAAAGAAGCTTGCATTGAGCCGGCGCCAAGCCGATGCGTGCAAAGCAGTTGCCGGCAACAATAGAATGAAAGGCATGCCGGCATTATGATTAAACTGCCAAAACCATTAAAAATCAATGAATTTATTTTGTCTTGCCCCCGATTTGCATTATCTTTGCACAAGAAAAGCTGCATCTCGAAATATTTTATGCCGGACGGCCAAGGAGAGCAGCTGAATATCTTTCAAGAACAAACAATTATATACCGTAAATATGATTCTTTTTTTCAGAACTCCATCACAAAGCGTTATTGCTACCGAAGCTGACCATCAGCTCAATAACGAGGAAATAAAGGAACTGTGCTGGCTTTATGGCGATGCCACACTCGTAGAAGACAACTGCCTCAGCGGATATTTCGTAGGCCCGCGCCGCGAGATGATTACCCCCTGGAGCACAAATGCCGTTGAGATTACACAAAACATGAATCTGAACGGCATTTCGCGTATAGAGGAATACTTCCCCGTAAGCAGCAAGGATGCCGACCACGACCCAATGCTGCAGCGCATGTACGACGGACTCGACCAGAGCATCTTCACTGTTGACCACAAGCCGGAGCCGATCAAGCACGTTGACAACCTTGAGGAATACAACGAGCAGGAAGGTCTGGCGCTGTCGCCTGAAGAAATTGAGTATCTGCACAAGATTGAGAAAGAGCTCGGCCGCCCGCTGACCGACTCAGAGATTTTCGGTTTCGCACAGATCAACTCAGAGCACTGCCGTCACAAGATTTTCGGCGGTGTGTTCATCATCGACGGCAAGGAGATGGAGTCGTCGCTCTTCAACATGATCAAGAAGACGACAAAGGAGAATCCTCACAAGATTCTGAGTGCATACAAGGATAACGTGGCTTTCTCTCAGGGCCCTGTCATCGAGCAGTTTGCCCCGGAAGACCAGTCAACATCTGACTATTTCCGTGTTAAGGACATCGAGAGCGTTATCTCTCTGAAGGCCGAGACACACAACTTCCCTACAACCGTTGAGCCGTTTAACGGTGCCGCTACAGGTACAGGCGGTGAGATCCGCGACCGTATGGGCGGTGGCGTAGGTTCATGGCCTATCGCCGGAACAGCCGTTTACATGACTTCTTATCCGCGCATCAACGGCGGACGCGACTGGGAGGACATCCTGCCCGTGCGCAAATGGCTGTATCAGACACCTGAGCAGATTCTTATCAAGGCTTCTAACGGTGCGTCAGACTTCGGCAACAAGTTCGGTCAGCCGCTCATCACAGGTTCTGTGCTTACGTTCGAGCATAAGGAAGGCGACGAGAAATATGCTTACGACAAGGTTATCATGCTTGCCGGAGGCGTCGGCTACGGCACAAAGCGCGACTGCCTGAAGAAGGAGCCGCAGAAGGGCAACAAGGTTGTCGTTGTAGGTGGCGACAACTATCGCATCGGTCTCGGCGGCGGAAGCGTTTCTTCTGTTGACACAGGCCGCTACAGCAACGGCATTGAGCTCAACGCCGTTCAGCGTGCCAACCCTGAGATGCAGAAGCGTGCTTACAACCTTGTACGTGCCTTGTGCGAGGAAGATGTAAACCCGGTTGTCAGCATCCACGACCACGGTTCGGCAGGACACGTCAACTGTCTGTCAGAGCTCGTTGAGGAGTGCGGCGGTCAGATAGATATGACCAAGCTGCCTATAGGCGACAAGACACTGTCGAGCAAGGAGATTATAGCAAACGAAAGTCAGGAGCGCATGGGTCTGCTCATTGACGAAAAACATATTGAACACGTGCGCAAGATTGCTGAGCGCGAGCGTGCTCCGCTGTATGTGGTAGGCGAGACCACAGGCGACGCCCACTTCTCGTTCGTTCAGGGCGACGGCGTTAAGCCTTTCGACCTCGACGTTGCTCAGATGTTCGGTCATTCACCAAAGACATATATGGTGGACAAGACCGTAGAGCGCCATTATGAAGACGTAACTTACAGCCAGGACAAGCTCGACGAGTATCTCAGCCGCGTACTGCAGCTTGAGGCCGTTGCCTGCAAAGACTGGCTCACAAATAAGGTTGACCGCAGCGTTACAGGTAAGATTGCGCGCCAGCAGTGCCAGGGCGAAATACAGTTGCCTCTGTCCGACTGCGGCGTCGTTGCTCTCGACTATCGCGGACGCAAGGGTATAGCCACAGCCCTCGGACACGCTCCTCAGGCAGGTCTGGCTTCGCCCGAGGCAGGCAGCGTGCTGTCAGTGGCCGAGTCGCTCACCAACATAGTATGGGCTCCGCTCGAGGACGGTCTCGACAGCGTAAGCCTCTCTGCCAACTGGATGTGGCCCTGCCGCTCACAGGAAGGTGAGGATGCACGTCTTTACAGCGCAGTCAAGGCTCTGTCAGACTTCTGCTGCGACATCAAGGTGAACGTTCCTACGGGTAAAGACTCTCTCTCAATGAGTCAGCAGTATCCCGACGGAACAAAGATTATCAGCCCGGGAACAGTTATCGTCAGCAGCGGCGGTGAGGTTTCAGACATACGCAAGGTGGTTTCTCCCGTTGTTGTCAACGATGCAAACTCAAGCATCTATCACATCGACTTCTCGTTCGATGAGCAGCGCCTGGGCGGAAGTGCCTTTGCACAGAGCCTCGGCAAGGTAGGCGACGACGTTCCTACTGTGAAGAATCCCGAATACTTCCGCGACGCGTTCAACACCGTTCAGGAGCTTATCAAGAAAGACCTCGTAATGGCAGGTCACGACATCAGCGCCGGTGGTATGATAACCACTCTTCTCGAGATGTGCTTCGCCAACACCAAGGGCGGAATGGACATCGACCTGAAGGAGATTGGCGGCGACGACATGGTTAAGATTCTTATGGCAGAGAACCCCGGCGTTATCGTTCAGATTGCCGACAAGGATGCCGAGGAGTTCAAGACCATAATGGACAACAACAGCATAAGCTACGCCATGATAGGTAAGCCGGCTGTAGGCACACGCACGCTGAAGGTTGCCAAGGGTGCGTTCAACCACGAATTTGACATCGACGCTCTGCGTGACGTATGGTACAAAACTTCATATCTGCTCGACCGCGACCAGAGCATGAACGGATGTGCCGACGCCCGTCATGAAAATTATAAGAAACAGCCGCTGGAGATGAAGTTCAACGACTCGTTCACAGGCAAGCTCGAGCAGTATGGCATTTCAGCCGACCGCCGCGAGCGCACAGGCATCAAGGCTGCCATCATACGTGAGAAGGGAACCAACGGCGAACGCGAGATGGCTTACTCGCTCTATCTTGCAGGCTTCGACGTTAAGGACGTGATGATGACCGACCTTATCAGCGGCCGCGAGACTCTCGAGGACATCAACATGATTGTGTTCTGCGGCGGTTTCTCTAACTCTGATGTGTTAGGCTCTGCCAAGGGATGGGCAGGAGCATTCCTCTTCAATCCGAAGGCTAAGGAGGCTCTCGACAAGTTCTATGCCCGCAAGGACACCCTGTCGCTCGGCATCTGCAACGGCTGCCAGCTGATGGTTGAGCTCAACCTCATCAATCCTGAGCACGAGAAGAAGGCCAAGATGCTGCACAACAACTCACACAAGTTTGAGAGCAGCTTCCTCAGCCTTGACATACAGCAGAACAACAGCGTAATGTTCGGCTCGCTGAGCGGCAACAAGCTGGGCATCTGGGTGGCTCACGGAGAAGGCAAGTTCTATCTGCCCGAAGGCGAAGACAAATATAACGTTGTTGCAAAATACAACTATGCCGAATATCCGGGCAACCCCAACGGCTCTGACTATGCCGTTGCCGGTATCTGCTCAGCCGACGGACGCCATCTGGCAATGATGCCTCACCTTGAGCGTGCCATCTTCCCGTGGCAGAACGCATGGTATCCGGCAGACCGCCGCAACGACGACGTTACGCCGTGGATTGAGGCCTTTGTCAATGCGCGCAAGTGGATTGAAGAGAACAAATAATAAACAAGCAAGCTGAAAAGTAAAAAGACAAGAGCCCTGTCATGACGGCCGTCAGCACAGCCCGTGGCGCCTTTACTGTAAGGCGGTGCGGCAAAGGCCGGACAAGGCGGAGCGAGTGTCTTTTTACTTTTCGTTTTTAAACAACTAAAACAAGGATGAGCAACTTTTATTTAGAGAGCTTCAAGACTTTTTTCAAGATAGGCCTGTTCACCCTGGGAGGCGGCTACGCCATGATTCCTATAATAGAGTCGGAGGTGGTCGACAAGAAGAAGTGGGTGAGCAAGGAAGACTTTCTCGACATCATAGCCATAGCCCAGAGCTGTCCGGGCGTGCTCGCCATCAACGTGAGCGTGTTTATAGGCTACAAGATGAAGAAGGTGAAGGGCGCCGTGTGTACCAGTCTGGGCACAGCCTTGCCCTCGTTTCTTATCATTCTGGCCATAGCCATGTTCTTCCATCAGTTTGAGGACAACAAGGTGGTTGCGGCCATCTTCCGCGGCATACGTCCGGCTGTTGTGGCTCTCATAGCCGTGCCTACGTTCAAGCTGGGACAGAGTGCCAAGATCACTCTTACTAACTGCTGGATACCCATTGCCGGTGCGCTGGCTATATGGCTGCTCGGCGTCTCGCCCATACTTGTTATCCTCATTGCCGGCATCGGCGGCTATGTCTACGGCAAGTATATAAAGCCTACGGAGTGACATTAATCTAAAAAAATGACGAACCAAATAAAGAGCATATTCTTATGATTTACCTGTATTTGTTCATAACGTTCTTTCAGATAGGTCTGTTCGGCTTCGGCGGCGGCTACGGCATGCTCTCGCTCATTCAGGGCGAGGTGGTGCACAATCACGGATGGCTCACCACGGGCGAGTTTACCGACATCGTGGCCATAAGTCAGATGACGCCGGGCCCTATCGGCATCAACTCTGCCACCTACTGCGGCTATACTGCCGTCCACAATGCCGGCTACGGCTACTGGATGTCTATCCTCGGCAGCGTAACAGCCACCTTTGCGCTGGTGCTGCCGTCGCTAATACTAATGATTCTGATATCGCGTCTGTTCATGAAATATATGAACACGCCCACAGTTCAGAGCGTTTTCTCAGGCCTTCGTCCTGCCGTTGTCGGACTGCTCGGCGCTGCCACTCTGCTGCTTATGACGCCCGAGAACTTCAGTGCCCCGTCTGTCAATCCCTGGCAGTTCTGGATTAGCTGCTTCCTCTTTGTGGCAACCATGGTGGGCACGTGGCATTTCAAGATCAATCCGATACGCATGATATGCTACAGCGGTTTTGCCGGACTGATTCTGTTATATTGATAAACATAGTTTGAGATAATATCCCCTTGGCTCTTCGGTTGTTGTGAGTTGAGGGGATTTTTTTATTGCATAATTTCCGTAAATACAGATTCCTCTTTACGCAAAACACTATCAACTGCATTGCAAAAGGTAGCTGAAAAGGCATGTTTTGCAGTATGAAAGGCTACTTTTTGCGCCATGTAACATGGCGGCAGAGAGCATAAGCAAAAAAGTTTTTGTTAAAAACTCGTCACTCGTCACATCATGGTTTAATGTGCTGTCTGTCAGAATGTTATGGTGTGACGAGTTGATCCTGTAACTCGTCACTGCCGGAGACAGCAGGGCTTGCGTGACGAGTTGGAATCTCAACTCGTCACACTCTAATGCTTTGTAAATCAGAAGGTTATGTGCTGATGTGATGAGTGATGAGTTTTTAAAGAAAAATAATTACGCTTTATATTCCTGCTTTGGGTTGACTTCATGCAGGCCGACACCTGTTTTTAGTTGGCTATAGCCCGTGTTATCGCTATTGCCTGTTGACTTTATGCGCCATTGTATGTTATTTGTTTTTGCGTTGCCGTATGTTTAATGATTGATGTTAAGTGCCGATAGTCAGGATGAATATATAGCGACAAAATAAAATTCCGGCAGATTTTTTAATGTCTGCCGGAACATGAAGCATTGTCCTGTTATAAGCCTACTTAATTAGATTTGTGGTATTTCGGAAAAACTCTTTAATGTCTTTATATTGTTACGTCATATCTGATGTTTGTCATTTCTTCTTTTTGCCTCCCTTGCATAAGTTGATAAATTCTGCAAGATTGATACCAATATGTGTGGATGTGTAGAATGCTTTTGCACCCGTTGTGGTTTTATATACAGGAGTAAGACCTATTGACGTTCCAAAATATATTCCTGCAATACACATAGAGAAATCGAAGTTTAAGCCGAAACGGTTGAGCTTCAGACCATCAGGTACACTAGGCGCACTGCTGCCTGCAGCAGGTGAGAAACGGTATGAACCATTTGTGCGCATTTCGCCGGAGAATCCGACGTTGATGCAATAAGATGAGTAATCGAGCTGGTATGATAGCATGACCGGTATACGCAGTATTCCGTAGTTCATATTATTGCCTGACGCTTTTTGATCAAGTTTTGTGAAGTTAAACATGTCGCCCTGCATGCTTGCTGCGTAGTTCTTATCGAAGCACATGTGTACCCATGCTAGTTGAACGCCTCCTATTAGTCCAAACGTGTTGCTCTTATTGAATGGCAGGGCAAACGACCACGGCGTTATACCTATTTCGAACGATTTGCTTCTGCGGCTGTAGATGCCGTCACCATTGTCTGAGCATTTTTTATTGCCCATAAAATTGTATCCATACCATATTGTCGGCAGGTAAGGGCGGAATTTCAGGTTCTGCATTACTTCTGTAGGAACTAAAGGTGAGCCGACATATATTTGCTCCACTTCCTGTCCGTCTACATATTCCATTTCGCGCGTCTTTGTGAATTCATAGCCGTTTTTGTCGTAGACCTTTACAATAGTTTTCTTGTCCTGCACGTCTACAACTATTTTCTTGTCTTTCACGTTGAACGTAGTGTCGTTGGCCTCCTCGGCGTATGCTGTGGCAGAAAGTATGAGTGCCGTAAATAAGAATAGCAGTTTCATCATTAATGTGTTTTAGGGTTATTGTTTGTGTTATATACGTATGCCCAGTCCGAACGACACGGGATAGCATTTGGGTGCAACGCTTGTCTTGAGCAGCGGCGTGAGAGCCGTGCGTGCATAGATCATCAGACAGCCGTAGCCGGCGCGTATGTCGAGGTTGAGGCCCACGGGATTCATGTTTATGTCGCCCGTCTCGGTGGTCTTGTTCTTTCCGATGAAGTAGCGCGAGTGGTCGTTCCAGCGCAGTTCAATAGACGGACCTATTGCCGCGAACATATCAGCGCCGCCGGTGCGCTTCTGCCACTCTAACATCACCGGAATGCGGATGAAGGTGTAGCTTATGTAGCTCTTCTTGAGCGTCTCGCCCTCTATCTGCCTCATGGAGGTTATGCCGTCGGTTGTAGACAGCACGTAGTTGTCCTGAAAGTGATGATGCACCTGACCTATCTGAAACGCCGATGTAAGTGCCAGCGGATTGGTTATTCTGAAGGCCAGACTGGTCAGCGTGAAGCCATATTCCCATGACTTTGAGTCGCGTGTGTGCATGCCGGCGTTACCTCCCGTGCCCATCACGTTTCCTGCAAGCTGGCTGAAGCCCATGAAGAACAGCGGATAGTGGCTTCTGGGCTTGCTCTTCTTGCGGTTGAGGCTTTGCGGAATGAAAGGCGACGTTACATATACGCGCTCAATCTCCTGTCCGTCAACAAAGTTAGTCTCGTATGTGCGGTTAAACTTCTTGCCGTCGCTGCCGTAGACAGATATTTTTGTGCTTGCTGCTGAATCGTTTACAACAATCTTCTTGTTGTTCACCACGAATGTAGTGTCGCCGGTTTCGGCGGCCATGCCCGTCAGGGGCAGCAGCGCCGCCAGAAGTAGTGTCTTTTTCATATTTGTCATATTTATTGTTTGTTTCTTTGATTATGCGTAACACAGTTTCATTATGTCGTCGGGCGAGAGTTCGCCCTCAATGTATATCACCGTTCCCCGGTTGGGCTTCACCTTGCTGAACAGTATGTAGCGGTTGATGCCCTTGCTCTTTGGCGGCATTATGTAGTATCCGCTCACTATCTGGCCGTTCTCGACCACCTCGCGTATCTTCTTGGCGTTCTTTCTGTCGGCCTTCAGATAAGGCTCTATGCTTGCTCCGATGTTCTTGTAGGTAAGGCTCTTGTACACCTTCAGCTCATATCCCTTCAGCTTGGCGTTGTGCATCTCCACCATCTTGCAGCCTTTGGCATGTCCGAACCGCTGAAACACCTTGTTGACGTTAAGCCCCTCCTGCGCCATGGCTGGCGTTGCGGCCGTAAGGGCCAGTGCGGCTATGAGCAAGATGCGGCATAGCCCGTGCCACATAGTGCCGTTCCGTGCGTGGCTTGTGCCTTTGGCGTTGCGTCGTGTGGCCTCGCTGTTGCCGAAGTATGTGTTAACCGGCAGTCTGCATGCCGCGGCAAGGCGTGTCATGGCCGTTATCATTATCGCGCATACAACATCTATGGCGTCAGCATGCGTTGCCGGCAGTTGCGGGTTATAATATTGCTGTTTCATATCTCGGGTTAATGTTTTTTACATTGTTGTTTATGTTATCGTCTTTCATGTGCCTGCATGAGGCGTTCAGCCGTAAGAGAGTGTCATTGGCGCATCAGTTCGAGCGCTCCAAAGTTGTCTTCCTCGTCAGATGATACCATTTCGAGAGCCTTAAGGGCTTCTTCCTCAACCACCTTCTTGTTGGTGTACACCTTGCCGTCTATCACGGCATAGTTGTCGCTCTGGCGCGGCAGTGCGATCATCACCACCGCAATAAGTATGGCTGCCGCTGCCGTAATGGCCGTGTATATCCATCCGTGGCGGCCGGTCTTCCTTGCTTTGTTGAGGCTGCTGTCGGCTGTTGGGGCAGTCTCGACGGCGTCGGCCCGTTCTTCGGCAATGTAGGCAAACAAAGCCTTGTATGGCATCCATTCCTCCGGAATGTTGTTGTCCCTGTTGGTAAAATATCCGCGCAGAGCCCTTTCCTCAGCCGATGAAGTCTCACCGTCGAGATATTTGTCGAGCAGCTGCTTAATATATTCTTCCTTTTTCATCACACTATAAATATCGTTCAAAGTGTCAGTAAATCTTTTCTCTTGGCCCTTATGGCCGTAAGTTTTATAAAGTCCTCACGTATCTTGCGGCGTGCCCTCGACAGGTTTTGCCGGAGGCTTTCGGCCGTGCATCCCGTGATTTTCATTATCTCAGAGCTTTCGTAGCCCTCAATCTCCTTCATCTTGAATATCTGTCTTTGCAGTTCGGGCAGATGTTCAACGATAAGTCTTATCAGGTCGGCCTCGTCTTTGGCTTCAGCCCTGTGCCAGTCGTCGGCTGTCAGGCCTGTTGCTGAGGCCTTTCCGTCTTCCAGCCGGTCGTGGCGCCACTGGTCGCTGTATTTGTTGCGCAGCATGGTCATGGCCAGTGCCCTTTTGTTCTCATACCGGTCGAGCGTAGCCCGCATGCTCCAGAGCTTGAGCATCACCTCCTGCACCAGGTCCTCAGCGCTGTAGTCGTCTCCCGTAAGCTTGCGTGCCAGCCCTTTCAGCTCGTCGCGCATGGGTATTATTATGCGGTTAAATTCTTCCGGTTTCATCATTGTTTCATAAAGGTAACGTATGACGCGGAAAAACGTGACATCAAAAAAGAACTTTTTTTAAAATTTGTTTTGAAAAACTGGATTGAAGCCGGGTGCCGATGCCGGCAGAAGCTTGCGGATTGCATTGTCTTAACTTCAATCGGTTGATTTGGACTTGATGTTATCATAGCTCCGTCGTGCCTATGTTGAAAGCCTGTTGTGATAGGTCTTTCCCATGCTCGTCTGCCGGTGCCGGCTTGTGTTTATAAAAATAAGAACGGCCGGAGAGAAATTTCCCCCGGCCGTAATATGGTCTGCCATGATGCGGCGTCTTTACTTCTTCATAAACTTATATCCCCTGACGTTGCCGTCGGCTGATTTTACAGTGGCAATGTATATTCCTGCCGGAAGCGATGACAGGCTGACAACGTTGCCTTCGGCAGTCAGTGTGGTGCGGCCAGCCGTGTCGCTGATAGCTATGCTCTTTGTGCCTTCGGCGGCCCGCAGTTCGTTGCCCGATATCATGATGCCTTCGCCCTCGCCTGTAACGGCTGTTACGCCTGTTCCTGTAGAGCCGGTGTATATGCCTATGTTGTCGAGCAGCAGACAGTCGCCGCCTTTGGTTCTGAGGCGTATTGCTATATAGATGTCCTTGCCGTCATAGTCGGCCAGACTTATTCCGCGTGTCTTCGGTTCTGCTGTCTCGCCCTCAACGTTGAGCACTTCTGTGTATGCTGCGCTGTTGTCTTCAGTGGCAGACACCATTATCTGATAGTCTTCAAGGAACTGCTGATTGAAAGAGTTTGCGTCCCACACGAGATAGCTGTCTTTGCCTTTGATGCTTACCTTCGGCATTATGAGCCAGCGGTCGGCCTGGTCGGTGCCTTCGAGCCATGATGTTCCTGCCAGCATATATTCGCCGAACACGTTATGCGCTACGATGTTGAACAGCCCCCATCCGTCTGCGTTAAACTCGTCGCCGGCTGACGGGTCTACGGTGCCGTTGTCTTCGGCGCGGAATGTGAAGTCAGATGGAAGTTTGCCGTCCTCAAAGTCCCAGAATTTTACTGGCTTGCTTACCACGGTGAAGTCTTTTGTCAGCACGTTGTTGTCGGCGTTCTCGTCGTTGTCGTTCGCAACTTCCACCTTCAGCTTGTGGCTGCCGTCGCTCATGTCTGCCAGCAGGCCGCTGAACGTAACGGTTGTGGCGCTCTGAGCCTTCATGGCGATGGTGCTGTCTTTAACGGCCACGTCGTCGATGCTAACTGTTACTTTGGCGTCGAGGTCAGTCACGCCGCTGTTGGCCAGGTTGAATATCACGTCCTTGAGGTTGCTCTCGCGCACAAAGTCGCAAGGACTCTGCAGGTCGGAAACGGCAAGGTCGTTGAGGTTGCTTTCAACCTTCTCGAACGAAACGTCGTCAACGAGAATGAGGTTCTGGTTCTTGTCGCTGAACGCATAGAAGCCTAAATAGATGGTCTGCGCCTTGTCGAAATGAACAACGTTGACAGACTCCTCGTATTTGTTGTTCAGAATCGGGTTGAACTCCACAATCTTATTGGTCATTGCCTCAGGCTTGGCCTCGTTGCCCCAGTATACGGCCATCTTTTCGGGATAAGAGTCGAGGTTTGAATACCAGAACTTTAGCACATAATAGCCCGGTTCAACGTTTATCGGGTCGAGCATGGCCCAGTCGTCGCCGCTGTTGTTTGAGTCATAGCCGTAAGCCAGACAGCCGTTGCCTGTGTGCGCCATGTTGAAGAAACCTGATTCGATGCTTACATCCCATGTGCCCTCGTCGTTGTTGAGGTTGTAGAAGGTGAAGTCCTGTGTGTTCTCCGAAGCCTCGAAGCCCATTGTGTAAGGAGCATTCATCGGTGCCTTGTGTCTTACCGAGGTGTAGCATGTGTCGTTCGTGTGGTCGAAGTCGTCGGGATGAGTTGCCCATGCCTTTATTTCGTATGTAGTCAGCGGGGCAGAGAGGTCGGCTTTGGCCTTGAACGTATATTCAAGTGTCTCGCCGGCTGCGAGCGGCTCGCTCACAGTCTCGTTGGCAATCTCCTTGCCGTCAACGGCAAACGCTACGTCAAACCCGCTCAGGTTAGTGCGTCCGCTGTTCTTTATCGCCACCTTTACAGTCTCCTGTCCGAGGCCGTAGCCCGTGACAGGGCTCAGTATCTCTGCAACTTTTATGTCTGTCGGGTTGGCAATAGGCTCAACTGTAACCGAACAGAGATAAAGATAGTCCTTGTAAGCCGTAGATGTGGCGCGGAACGCTATGTGGAACGGTTCGCCGGCCTTGGCGTCAACGAGAAAATAGCCCGACTGCTCGTCTTTCTTTATATTGTCGTATGTAGCCTCCTTGCTGGTCATGTCTTCCACGGTGCCACCCTTGCCCGAGTACACCTCCATGCTCTCGCCATACATACTTCCGCTGAATGTGTATTTCACTATCAGCGTGCCGGTCTCGCTTGGCGTTATGGCAGGCGAAATCAGCCAGTCGTCGCCGTTGTTGAAGTAGTCGTACTTATAGGCCACTTTCGACGGGGTGCCTTCTTCGTTGAAGAGCCATGTGGCGCCGTCGCTGTTGGCATCAACCACGGTCCATGCGTTGAACTCGTCAACCGTCTCAAATGCTGTTGTATAGATTGCGTCTGCATGTGCAGAAACAACCGACAGCATAAGGAAAAGTAAAAACGTAGATATCTTCCTCATAATAATAATGTTGGGGCTCACTTGAAAATAACGCCTGAACGCCCGCAAGGCTGATCCCCCTTTAACCTTACGAAAGTTGGCCTGATGAAATGTTTAGATTATAAATATAGTAAAAGAATCGTTATGTATGGTTGCAAAATGAAATACTTTAATTAAAATTAACTCAAAAATGAAAGCAAACAGAAGTTTGGTAGATAATATGTGATATATGGAACAAACAACGTGAGACATAAGACGGCGACAAAATGAAACAAAAAGACGACCGAAAGCATGAATAGAAATAGATAAAACCGTCATTAGCTTAATGAAATATTGTGGCTTGGTAACGTCGAAAAATACATCTCCTGTCATGTTCTGCGTTTGGTGTTTTTGATAAATAAAGCAAACGGAGTTTGTAAATATTTATGAAATTTTCCGTCCGTTTGACGCTCTCAGAATGGCGATGTCCGTTCTCAATCCACTTTTTGCCTTGAAAATCGCCATATTTTGCCCATTTCTGTTAAGTCGTTGTTCTACAGATGCTTACGTGAAAATGCGATTAAAACAGCAATAGTTAAAAAACATTACTCTGCCGTTTATCACTCAAAAGTGGCCCATTTACGATGCGTTACCCATCGTTTTTCGCATCAAAAGCAACCGTTTTTGCATCAAAAAACGCCTGTTTCAGCTCAGTTTTATGGGATAAAAGTGAATAGAAGTTAATATGTCTATTGCGTAAAGACTATAATTTTAACTTCCGTTACAATTTAACTTTCTAGATTGAGAAAATATTTTGTCATGATTATTTACTGGAAAGTTGGTTCGTAATAAGCATCATGAACAGATATAAAAAATTCGAGATAGTTAATTTAAAGATTATGTGTACTATCTCGAATTTTTAAAGTCTTTTGGCAATATTATAATATTGTTATTCTTGTTCCGTTATTTTACTTTTTAGCAATTCAACCATTTCTTCCTCTAATTCTGCACATTCAAAGTCTCTCCAGTTTTGTGGTGTCGATGTTCTTTCGGCCATTACTCTTAATTTGAGACTTCCTTTTTCTATTTGATTTTTGTAAGTACCCTTTTTTGAGTCAGGGGCAATATTAGAAAATTGTGAGTTGATATTTCTTTGTAAAAGGCACAGATTGCCAAATCTGTCCACTTGGTACCATTCGTCAAATGTTCCTTTAGAGGGATTTTGTGGATACCAGTGTTCAACAGAGTTTCTGAATTCAAATGTAAAGTCCTCATATTTTCTGTCAGAATTTTTATCTCTTTCCCAAATTAAGTAATCCAGATAGTTCAATATTATATGAGGAGTGTTTACTCCTAGATTCAGACAATTGTCTATTTTGAAGAAGTTTTTAACTTCATCAATAGCTTCCTGTTCAATTATTTCGCTATATTCAGCAATGTATCCGTTAAGTTCTCCGTTCTTTTCGAGACATTCTTCTGTCAACCAAGAGAGTAATGATGTAATCCAGTGCATAACTTTAGGTGAGGTATATGACACACGCAAAGCCGACTCCAGCATTATATTAGTTTTACATCTGTTTCTGTTCGTCTTATCCCATTCGCCTGCTCTAGTGAATATAGAATTTTTAAAATATGGTTTCTTTTGTGAGCCTTGCCCTGATACATAAAGAGTTTTCAGACTCCATTCACCGTCATTACTGTTATTTGCGTATTCACGTTTAATGATATACTCGTCAAACAATACTCTTGTTTGTAAAAGACATATAGTAAAGTCACGGACAAATTTTTTCCTGTCGTTCTTTATCGGTTGGCCTTTCTGTATTCCATTTTCAATTACATTATTAAAACTGGTTATGAGCTTTTTGTCGTCTAATAAATCATCTATAATCTTTTTATTTAGATTTTGGTGCGTTATTTCTTTTTTCCAAATAAAGACCTTTAATGCATGTAGCAGAAAATAAGGAAAGCTGATTATGCTCTCAAAACGCACTCTTTCATCATTTTCATTATATCCTTCTTCTTCCTCTGTTTTGAAGTTTTGGTCAATAATTTCTGATATCTTATGTGCTTGACTGTTCTGTTTCTTCCCTAATTGCGGAATAATCCTCATGCTGTAATTACAGAGCGTGTCAATAGGAATATCGTTCCAACTGTCTCCAAACAATTCTTTACGTACAACATTATTCTTGCTTATAAAGTGCATTTGTACATATCCGTCCATATCGCTGCATGCATCCCAAATTATGGAGAACATTTCTTTTTCCATTTCTGCGTTATCTCCCAAATAGTCCATAAGTTTTGCCTTTAGAATATCATGCTGTTCGAGCTGTTCGCCTCGTGTGTTCATTATTTCGAAATAGCGGTTCATGTCTGTGTTTTCAGGTACTTCTATTTGATAAAGAATAACACGTGACAATTTTTCTATAAATTTATTTTTATCAAAATCCTCTCTTCCTATATTCTCTTTTAAAATTTTTATGCCGGTTTTTATATTGTCTTGCAACATTTCACCTTCCAAATCACCATCAGTTTCATTAATCACTTCATGAATATGTTCTAATGTGTAATTTGATTTCTTACGGCATGCAAATGATAAAGAGTGTTTTGTATTAATGCCAAGACAATTTAATAAAAGATATAATGATGTCAGTCTTTGTTGGCCGTCGATTACTTCGAGCTTTTCGCCGGTATTGGAGACAATAAGTGAACCAATATAGTATTTTTCTCCTTCTTCAATATCATTGACGTCTTCAAGTAACTGTACAAGTTGTTTGTCTTCCCATGCATAGGCTCTTTGATAAAGTGGAATTATGAATTGTAATTCGCCATCGAATATATTTGTATTGTTCTTTAAATCAAGAACTTTTAATTCCTTAACCTGATCTTTCATATTATAAAGTCTTTAGAATGTTATATAATGGTTCCCATTTTTCATCATTAGGAACATCATTAATTTTTATTTGCAATCCAGATATTTCAGTATGTTTCCTTGCATAGCAGATTTGTGAAAACATAGGTATGTTGTTTGTATAGCGTGCATTGTTCATATCTCCTATGGCGTATTTGTTGATGCTGTCAAATCCCAACGATACCATATCAAGCCTTAACGCAAATGCCCAACGGCATAACTTTTTTACAGCCATTGTATCAAAATTATGAAACCTGTCATAATAACACAACAAGGCGCAAAAGAATAAGTTGCGTGTATGCCTAAAACCGATACTGTCTTTTTTTACTTGGATGAACTCTTTTTCTTTGTCATCTGCATCTGGATTTTTTGTTATGGTGATGATTTTATATATTTCCTTGAAATCCTTATTGACACATATTTCCGTCTGTATATTGCTCAATAATTGTAAATAGTGGTCCACCATTTCAAAGAAATCATTGCCGGCTACAAAAGGTTCAGTAATCTGAAAATATGGTGTTGCCTTATTTACACGTTTTGCATAAGTGTAATCCGAAAATTCCGGAACACCCTTATATATGTCAATTTCTTTTGTCGTGAACGTTGTCGTCTTTCTTCCTCTTGACCAATTCCATATAGGAAACAGATAGTTGGCAAACAGTTCTCCTATTTTCTTGGTATCTTTAGCTTCCCATTTTGTTACGGCTGCTTCCATTTCGTATGGATACTTTTTCATTTCTCTTAAATGGAACGCTTTAAGTAAGTCATGTGGATCGAGAGCTTTGCCTCTGGTGTTTTGCGAGTCGAATAATTGAAATGCCTCAGAAACTTTGGTTACACTGAGGACAACAACTTCCAGTATATTTCTAAATGCATTGATAAAGTTGTCTTTAACCTTCTTTTCTTTTAAAGAGAACCATTCTTTTATATATTCAAAATTGTTGTGAATATTTATCTGAGAAGATTTATTGGCAAATGAAATATTGAATATGTCGCATGAAAAATTACTATCAATACATTTTCTTATTAAGGACAAAGATATTATTCTTTGCTGTCCGTCAACTATGTCGTAGCTTAATCCGTTTGATTTATCGTGTAAGATTATAGTTCCAACTCGATATTTAAATTTAAAATTGTATTTTTGGTAATCGTTTATTGCATCTGAAATATCATTCAATAATGCGTCAATGTTTTGCGTTGTCCACTTATATGGCCTTTGATAATTAGGAATAACCAGAGGCATTTTTAGCAGATTGTCAACACTTAGAATTTTTGCCATGTTTTGTGTATTTTGTTAAAATGCAGGATAAATAATAATCATAAATCTTCAGGCATAGGGATGACAAGTATAGAGTCGCTGCACCGTATTCCATAAAATACGTCGCGAACACGGCCCTGCTGTGGAATCAGAATGCCTTTCTCTATCAAATCTTTAATATCGCGCGCTGCCGTATCAGGCGATACCTTTACACGCTTTGCCCAGTTCTTGGCTGTCAGTTTGCCGGGGTAACCGTCTAAATACATATTAAGAACTTCACGTTGTCTTTCAGACAGAATGGTTTCGGCATGGTTTTGCCAGAATATTGCCTTATTTAGGACTTTCGACAACGTTTCATCAGATTGCTCGACAGAACGGAGCAGGCAGTCAAGATACCAGACAATCCATTCTGTAATGTCACAATTTCCTTTTTGTGTTTCCTCCAGTATGTCATAATATTGTTTTTTGTCTTTGTTGATTTGATGCGATATACTGAAAAAACGCATTTTTGAGTCTTCTGCTTGTGAAAGTGCCATGTCGGCGATGGCTCGCCCGATTCGTCCGTTTCCGTCATCGAAAGGGTGGATGCAGACAAACCACAAATGGGCTATCGCCGATTTTACATAGCCGTTATGGGCATCTGAATTGAACCAGTCCAGAAACCGATTCATTTCTTCGTCTATTCTTTCAGGAGCAGGTGCAATATAATGCACCTTTTCACGGCCGAACATTCCTGATATAACTTTCATTTCTCCGCTTCGATATTTTGCCACGTCTATTTTCGTAGGGCCGCTCCAGCCCGTCGGGAACAGGCAGTTATGCCAGCCGAAGAGTCTTTCGTTGGTTAAAGGCTTGTTGAAATTAATGGTCGCATCAAGTGCCATTTCAACCACTCCGTCTATATAGCGGGAAGATTCTGTAGAATTCTGTATTTGTACTCCAAGTTTGCGGGCTACCGATGAGCGCACCTGCTCGCTGTTCAATTCTACTCCTTCAATTTCTGATGATGCAATGATGTCATGGGAGATTGATTCCACCACGGCAGACATCTTGTCGTTAAAGCCTATTAGGCTAAGACGCCCCATCAGATAGCCCACAGCCTTGTGAACTTTGTTTAGTTCCTCGCCAACACGTTCTTTGTTCCACGAAAAGTGGGGCCATTCTTTATGTTCATATATATACATAGGCAGAATTGTTTTTTGCAAATATACAGTTTTGCGGACAATTAACCGCATATTTTGCGGCTTGTTGTCCGCAAAGAACGATGATTTTAATGATTTAGTTATGTAAAATGTGATTTGTATCTGCTGTTTGTGCAATGTATTTTGTTGGTCTTTCATTGGATATTTACATTGCCGGGCATGGGGTTATGCATTTGTTATTGCCGCTTTTTGTGTGTTTGATGAAAACAAAAAATCCTGATTTCGTTTCGAAATCAGGATTCTGTTTGTTGAGAGTGGTACCACCAGGAATCGTAATAAACGCCCAAGCAGCTCTATATCTTCACTTTGAGGAATCGCCAAACCCGCAATCTCCTCCTATCGCTCCACCGCAAAATTGCCCCATTCTGCGCATCGTGAAAGCGGATGATTTCTTGTTGGCAAAGATACAACATTAGGGTGAGAAATCGAAAAGATTGGGGCGTTATATTGACGAATCTCGTCAAAATCCACAAAATGCCATAGTCAGGCTGGCAAAATCACGCCTTTAGTCAGGTTGAATACATATAGATGCGGTTTTATTTATTATTTCTGTAACTATTTTACCGAAATGCAATTTACAATTTGCTACTATCGGAATTTATTGGTATTTTTGCGGCATACAACTTAGTAAATCCAACGATTATGATAGCAGAGTTCAGTGTTGAGAATTTCTTCTCCATCAAATCACCTCAAAAGATAAGTTTTGAACCTTCGTCTGACACCTTCATGTCTGATGAGTATTCGCGTGAAGTCAAGGACGGAGTTAGATTGCTGAAAGTAGGCATCATCTATGGTGCCAATGCTTCTGGAAAGTCTAACATATTAAATGCCATTGAGTTTTTCAGGATGCTGGTTCTGAGGATGCCGAAAGACCGCAACGAAAAAACAAGGGTAGTCCCTTATATGCTGGATAACACGTCGAGAAACGAAACCACGAAGATGTCAATGAGTTTCTATATCAATCAGTCGAAGTATATCCTCGGCTTTGAATTGGATGCCAAATACATCTATTCAGAGACGCTAATTGTATATGACTCTATCCGTCCGACCAAACTGTATAGTCGCAGCTATGATGCGGAAACGGACTCTACGACCATTGACTTTGGGGGCAATCTGAAGCTGACGAAGAAAAGCCAAGATGTAATTTCCGGCAACACGATCAATAATTGCAGTGTGCTGGCTGCATTCGGTAAAAGCAATGTGGAACGTACACGACTGAATGATGTGTACGATTACTTTGCCAATCAAATAAAGGATGTTTTGGCTCCCGGCATGTTGCTTTCGGGCTATGTCAAATCTCGTTTGGACAAGGATGAGAATGGAGACTTGAAGAAGTTCATCTTGAACTTTTTGAAGGCTTCGGATTTCAATATAGAAGATGTTATCCTGCATGAAGAGGAAGAACTGATTACGCCGGAATTGGAGCAACTTATCCAGAATGCTCCTATCGGTAATGAAGCAAAAGCTGAAATGCTCCGAAAAGGTAAAATCACAAACACAGAACTAACCTTCAAGCACAAGGCCGGAGATAACCTATATGACTTGTCCGAAGAATACGAGTCCAACGGCACTATGCGATTCATGGGGCTGGCTGTGATTCTGAATTTCCTATTAAAGACCAATCGCTTTGTGCCCATTGACGAGGTGGAGACAAGTATTCACTACGAACTATTGGCTTACTTTCTGAAAGTGTTCTTGGCAAACAGCGAAGGAACGTCCCAAATGCTGCTGACAACGCACGACATCAATCTTCTCAATGAGGATTTCATCCGCCGCGACACGATATGGTTCACCGACAAGGACGAACTTGGAGAAACCAAGATTGTAAGGCTTTCCAACTTGGGACTGCATAAGAACTTGTCTCCATATAACGCCTACAAACAGGGGAAACTGGTAAAGTTGCCGTTCCTTGGTAGTCAGTATATCAACTTAAACGACTAATGATATGGGGCGCACAGTAACAAAAAGTATCGCCATCATTGGCGAGGGAGAAACGGAATGGTTCTATTTCGATTCTCTGAGAATTGCGTGTCGCTACCCTTTCAAGGTTGCACCGGATTTCCCACAGCACAGCGACATCAATCATATCCTAAAGTTGGTCGAGTCCTATTTGAGCAAGCAATATGATTACATCGTATGCCTGTTCGATATGGATCGACTCTATCAGTTCCCTTCTGAAATGCAGCAGTATCAGCGAGCAAAGAAGGAGTACAGCAAAAAGAAGTATGCCGGGAGGGTGCTATTCATAGAAACGAACCCATGCACGGAATTTTGGTTCCTGCTCCACTTCCTGCCTAATATCGTTTATCGGCGGTATGAGAGCTATGACCAACTGCTTCCCGAATTGCAGAAGTATATGCCGGGCTACGAGAAAACCAAGCGATACTTCATACGCACCAACCTCTACAAATACTTGACAGAAAACGGCGACTTGGAACGAGCAATGGCAAACTCCGAAAAGCTGTGCCAACTCTGCCAAGAATCGCCGCAGGATTTGAAGGCGTATTCGGAGATTCATAAGGTGATAAGGTTGCTAAATGAGTTATAACTGAACAAAATCTGTCTTTGGCATAATACAATTAGTATATGATAAGACTGTTTAGAAACAATATTTAAAACAATTGGTTAATGCAAAAAATAGGGAATTTCGACATCGTGATTAATAAATGTCTTTGGGATATGAACCCAGAGTCCATTGCGTCTGATTCTGACAAAAATGACTTCTTGCTATCCGTTGTTAATGGCTTTGAGGATGGGAAATGGAGAAAGAGCGAATTCCGTAAATTTATACTGGATAATATCGCTCAAACTGGATTGTCAGCAGAAGATCGTGATAATCTTTATTCAGAATCACCATATACGACTTTAACAGAATCCATAAAAAATCTTCGATTAGTTGACAAGGACAACGGAAAAGGTAGCGAAATCGCAGAAATCGTTTTATATGGAATCATGCGTTACCACTATCATGCACTACCAGTTGTTCCTAAGATTTTTTATAAGCAAAATCCCAAAGATAATGCTAAAGGAGCTGATAGTGTTCATATTGTTTTAGATGACAAAGGCGATTTCTCATTATGGTTGGGTGAAGCTAAATTTTATAATGACATCACTGATGAGAGATTATATGAACCCATTAAATCTGTTTTTGACACAATTAGTACAGAAAAAATCAAGAAAGAGAATTCTATTATAACAAGCATAAAAGACCTCGAGTACGTTATCACTGACCCTGATGTCAGGAAAAAGGTCCAAACCATTCTTCGCCGAGACACATCAATTGACGAGGTAAGAAAGAGACTCCATGTGCCAATTTTATTACTTCATGAGTGTAGCAAAACTAATGCGGCCACAGATTTAACAGAAACTTATTTAAACGAAATTAAAGAATATCATCTAAATAGAGCGCAAAGATATTTCTCATCACAGAATAGCAAGCAGAAAAAAGAAAATATTTATGGGTATGAACATATTCAATTTCATTTGATATTATTTCCAGTGCCAAAGAAAGAGGATATTGTTAATTGGTTTGTAGAACGAGCTAAACAGATTAAGGAAGATGCTTAACGCCGAAATTTTTGAAGAGTGTGCACAAATTAATTCTCTGATAGAAAACAGCAATAAAGCAGAAGCACGCTCAAAGGTTATAAACCTACTGGATAAATTACAACGAGACAGGAATGAATATACACCTCTTGTAAATCATGTCATCAGAGAGGTGGGATTGTTCCCTTATATAGATCCCAAAACTGCTTTGTGGGAAGATCAAGTTGTTGTCGAAGCTTTTAAAGCTAATGTCGGAGATGACGCTCCGATTACACTTCATAGTGCTCAATCACATGTGCTAAAACGACTTCTTTTGGGAGAAAATATTGCTGTCAGTGCCCCGACAAGTTTTGGAAAGAGTTTTATTGTGGATGCTTTTATTGCTATACGCAAGCCAGAAAATGTGATTATTATAGTGCCAACAATTGCCCTAGCCGATGAGACACGTCGTAGAATTGAACATAAATTCTCACACTACTATAAAATCATCACAACAACAGATGCCACTATAGCAGAACGTAACATCTTTATTTTCCCTCAGGAACGCTCCTTTGCCTATCTTGGCAAATTGAGCAAGATAGATATGCTTATCGTTGATGAATTTTATAAGGCAAGCTCAATGTTTGACGATGACAGAAGTTCATCTTTGCTTAGTGCAATCATTGAACTCGGAAAAATATCTCGTCAAAAATACTATCTCGCTCCAAACATTCACAATATAGCAGATAATGTTTTTACACAAGGTATGCAGTTTATGAGATTGACGGATTTTAAAACAGTCATAACAAAAGCAGCGAGGACATACGAAAAAAGGAAAAATGGCGAAAATATTGACGAGTTCAAGAAGAAACACCTCGTCAATATCTTACAAAATAACAAATCTAAAACGTTAATCTATGCAGGGAGTTATAGCAATATAAATAAGGTTAGCGGCATTCTTGCTGATAATCTATCAAAGAAGGAGACATCACTGCTTAACAATTTCAAAGAGTGGTTAACCATCAATTATGGGAAATCATTCTCTTTATGCCAGTTAAGTGAACGTGGCATCGGTGTTCATAATGGGAAAATGCACAGAGCATTGTCACAAATACAAGTAAAATTGTTTGAATGTAATGATGGTCTTGATACAATCATTTCTACTTCTTCTATTATAGAAGGAGTCAATACGCAAGCGGAGCAAGTTATTGTTTGGTCTAATAAAAACGGATCACATAAGTTTGACTATTTTACATACAGGAATATTATTGGACGAGCTGGGCGTATGTTTAAATATTTTGTTGGGAAAGTTTATCTCTTAGAGGAGCCACCGGTACAAGAGAATACAACTTTGACAATTGATTTCCCAGCAGATGTTACGGAGTCTTTGGATTCTGAGGATCCTGGAATTGAGATAAACCAAGAGCAAAACGACCATATTAAGGAGTATGAGTCATTTATGTCGGATGCTTTAGGTACTGAGAATTTTACTCAATTAAGAAAGATGCCTATCTTTAAATCTTTTGACCAGCGACTTCTTAAATTGCTTATCGAGAAATTAAAAAATGATCCTCACTGGCCCAAAGGCTATTCCGCATTGGCCACAACAAATACTTATAATTGGCGAGAACCGATACTGGATGTCGTTAATTTGCTTGGCGATAATATGGCAAAGCTTATTAAAATAGCAATATGGAAAATGCCTGATAATTGGACTCGTTCCATTGCAGACATTTATTCAGGACTTACTGACATTAGTTATGAAGACTTGTTTTCGGCAGAACGATACTTATCTTATAATTTATGTTCAACTCTTTCTATGATAAACTTACTAAAAAAATCGTACAATCCGACATCACCAGACATTTCCTTATTCATAGGAAAAGCGGCAAACGCATTTCTTCCGAAACTGGTGTATCAATTAGAAGAATATGGGATGCCAAGAATGATAAGCAGAAAAATTCAAGATTCAGGATTAATCAATCTTGAAGACGATTCTGTGGAAATATCGGATATCATTACACAATTTAATTGTATAGGTAAGGATAAACTTATAAGTAACTTAAATAATCTATTGCCATTTGACAAATTCATTATCAATTATTTTTATGATGGAATAAGTTAGTAATCAACACAAAGGGTTCTGGTGTAATCTACATAAAACAATAGCTATTGATTCTATGTTTATCATTCCAACTCTGGAAACAGATTGCAATCTGCAACTGCACACAATAAGTCCAAGGGAATAACGAAGGCAAGGTGTAATTGGCGAGTTCCCATTCAACTTTACGAGAACCTTCTATTTGAACAGTTCGGAAATTCCGAACTGTTCAAATAGGGGTTAATTCCCCATTCTCAAATATATGTAGCTGATAATTACTTCCTTTTTACTTACTATCTTGGTATATTTCTACCAATTAGACTATTCCTATTCCACATTCCAATTTACGTTCAGTCTATAAGTCTCACACTATATGTTTTTTATGCCCAAATTATATTTATGACGTATATTGAACTGTCAAGAAAACCTTTACAGTTTGTCTTATTTTTCCTTAAAGATACTTCAAGACTATAAGCAGTTTGAGGTTGAAGTGGGTAACATTTCATGATTAGGTTTTTTCCTTCTATAATCCCATGCTGAGTGGTTATTCGGAAATTCCGTACAACCTCTTTTCTATCAAATTCCCATCTTCAATCAAATGCTTAATTTGTTCTTACATTTGATTTGCTCGTTCTGGTATATCTTAACCAACTGGTTTTGTTGCCATCATAAGTCCATACCGGTAAAGCACACAGCTACACGGGTTATTTCATTATCGCCTTGATAAAGACACAATATTCGTGGTTTTTGGCGTGTTTGCGCTACTTTTTTGAGAATCAGAACGGTATTTCCGAGTATTATCACTATATTTGCGTTACAAATCAAAGAATTGTAATTGACTAGCAAATCAAAACGTATGGAACCGCAAAAGATAAATAGGCTAAAAGTTGTGTTGGTTGAGAACGGGAGAACCGGAAAATGGTTGGCCAAACAAGTCGGGAAGAATGAGGCGACCGTTTCGCGCTGGTGCTCGAATAAGATGCAACCCTCCCTTGATATGCTTGTAAAGATTGCAGGACTTTTGAATGTGGACCCTCGCCAACTTATCAATGGCGGTAATAAAGATTGATTATGGCAAAGAAAGCGACAACGAAAAAGGAGGGAAACGCCCTCAATCTTGAATCCATATTATTTAACTGCCGCGACTATCTACGTGGCAGTGCATCGCTCAATGAGAAACGCGATGTGATACTTACGCTCGTTTTTCTCCGGTTTATCGGCGAGAAGTTCGATGATGCGCAAGCCGAGATGCGACAGCAATGTATCGACCGAGGAATTACGGACGAGGAGAAAATTGCCAGATTCCTCGATTCTCCCTCACGATACAAGAATATCGTGTATGTGCCGGAGGCTGCACGTTGGTCTATACTAATCAATGTACCAACCTCCAACCTTGTAGCTGCGCTTGATGACGCTCTGCAGGCCATCGAAGACGGCGGAGACACACTTAAGGGTTGTGTAAAACTCGGACTATTCACTGCGGTAAAAATTCAGCCCAACGAACTTAAGAAGGTGGTTGATGAGGTAAACAAAATTTCGCACAAAGTCTTTGGCGAGGAAAAGGATTTGATAGGTCGTGTCTATGAGTATTTCTTGAAGTCTTTTGCCGTAAACGCCACAAAAGAGGACGGAGAGTTCTACACGCCACACGATATAGTGGAACTGATAGCCGCCTTTATTGAGCCTTTCGACGGCACGCTTTACGATCCATGCTGTGGCTCCGGCGGTATGTTCATCCAATGCGCCAAATATGTTGAGGCGAAGCAGGGCGACATTACAGCCGTGAATGTATTCGGCCAGGAGAAGGATGACGCCACTTTCCGCCTTGCCAAAATGAACCTTGCCATGCGTGGCATATCCCACCATTTGGGTGATGGCCCTTTCTCTACTTTTGATAAGGACTGGCATGCCGGACTTGCTTTTGATTACATTATGGCAAATCCTCCCTTCAATCTCAAACACTGGTTTACCCAAGATGTCACTCAACAGGGCGTGAACTGGGCTGATTATGGCACACCGCCCGAGAGCAATGCCAATTATGCTTGGATTCTCCATATACTTTCTAAACTTAAGGCCGACAAGGGCATTGCCGGTTTTCTGCTGGCCAATGGTGCGCTTGGCGATGACGATACGGTAGCCATCCGCCAAAAGCTCATAGAGAGCGATAAGGTGGAAGCCATTATCGTGCTGCCTCGCGAACTGTTTTATACTACCGACATATCGGTTACTCTATGGATTCTCAACCAGAACAAACGCGGAGGCACACACCACGGACGGCAACTGCGCGACCGCCATGGCGAAATCCTGTTTATGGACCTCCGCTCTTGGACAGAAAATCCTGTCAAAGGTGAGCAGAAGAAGAAGGTGGAGCTGAAGGCGGACCAAGTGAAGCGAGCCACCGAAATCTTCTTCCGTTGGCAGACCATTGGCACAGACGGAAATTCTTATGCAGAACCGGAACTTTACCGCTCTGTCAGCTTCGAGGAACTGAAGAAAAATAATTTTTCTCTCGTCCCCAGCCGCTACATTGAGTTTGTGGATCGCGATAAGAATATCTACTACGACAAGGTGCTTTCTGAAACCGCTTCTACCGTCTCCAAACTTCTGTCGTTGCAACGCGAGAATGATGCCATGCTACGTAATGCATTAAAAAAGTTGGGATATGAGTGCAAATGAAACGAAATGGGCTAAAATCGGTGACCTTATTGAAATTTTCGACTTAAAAAATACAGAAGGTAAACCTTATCCTTTTTATGGAATCAACAAGGATAAGAGCTTTATGCCTACGGTCGCTGATACAAATGAATTAGATAACACCAAATACAAAATTGTATCTAAAGACATATTTGTGTTTAGTGGGATGCAGACAGGACGTGATGTTTGCATCAGAATTGCTGTATATGACGAAGCTAACCCCATTCTTGTTTCTCCAGCATACACGACTTTCAAGATTAAAGACTCCACCAATGTTCTGCCAGTTTTCCTATTTATGCAATTTAATCGTTTTGAAATGGATCGATATGGCTGGTTCCTTAGTGATGGAAGCATTCGATCTAATCTTGATTGGGAACGATTCTGTGACATCGAAATTCCGTTGCCTCCGATTGAGGTGCAGCGTGAATTGGTTGATACCTACAACGGTTTGAAATCTCTTTCCGAGCAGAATGAGGCTTTAATTCCACGTCTCTCAGCCGCCTGTCACGCATATATTGTGGACTGCCGTTCCAAATATCCAAGTGTAGAATTGGGGATGTATATCGAACAGTCAGACAAGAGAAACTCAGATGGGGCATTAACGGTGACGGATGTTCAAGGTATTAGTACAGATAAGTGCTTCATACCAACAAAGGCAAACATGGACGGAGTATCTGTTCTATCATATAAGATTGTTGCACCTTCAGAATTTGTATATGTCGCTGATACTTCGCGCCGAGGTGATAAGATGGCACTTGCACTGAATACTTCTGATAATGACATCCTTGTTTCTTCAATATATACGGTATTCCGCAGCGTAGATCAGAATGTTTTACTTTCGGAGTATATGCTCCTACTATTTAATTGTTCTGAATTTGACCGCTATACTCGTTTCAATTCTTGGGGCAGTGCGAGGGAAACATTTGACTGGAGTGAAATGTGCCGTGTTCAAATCCCACTGCCACCCATAGATGTCCAGCAAGCCATTGTAGATGTTTATCGTTGCTTGGAACGTGCTAAATATATTGCATCACAAGCTCGCGAGAAACTCAAAACACTTTGCCCTGCCTTAGTGCAACGGGCTGCTCACTCTTAAAATGCCAATGTCATGAGAGGAAGATTCTACGAAAGCGAATATGAAGAAGCCCTAATTGCCTTATTACGTGCTGAGGGATGGGAATATACTAATGGTGGAAACATCCACCGTCAACTGCGTGAGCCACTGCTAATCGAAGACCCAAATGTCAATGACTTGCACGTCTATCTACAGAACCGTTATCCCGACCTCACCGACGGTGATGTCAATGAGGTAATCAACTATTTGCGCCATGTGCCCGGGCAAACTCACTTTGAGCGTCTGCGCAATACATTCCAACTTGTGCGTGACGGTTATCGTTATACCCGTCATGGCGATGGTATGAATTTTGACATTCGCTTTATTGACTTTGATGACACCGGGCGGAATATCTTTCGTGCAGTAAACCAATTCGAGGTGGCTTACGGTATGAGGAACGACGTGCGTATCCCCGATGTCTTACTCTTTGTCAATGGCATACCTCTCTGTATCTTTGAACTGAAGAATCCTACACACATTGACGCTGATATTGCACAGGCTTACGAACAGATACACACCCGCTATATGCGCGATATTCCACACTTGTTGCGCTATTGTCCGTTGTCGTGTATTAGTGATGCCACCGACAATAATACCCGGCTTGGTACGACCTATACCCCATACGAACACTATTATGCATGGAAGAAGGTAAACAACGAAGATCCTTCTGCCCAAAGGGGTATAGACCAAGTGCGGACTATAGTTAAAGGTGTGTATGAGCCGTCGAGGTTTTTGGAAATTCTGCGCGACTATGTCTATTTCCCAGATGAAAAGAGCGGCAGGGAGGAAGAGATAGTATGTCGTTATCCCCAATTCTTTGCCACACGCATGATGCGCGACAGCATACGTCGTGCCTTTGAAGAAAAGACCTCAAAAGGCGGTACCTACTTTGGAGCTACAGGCTGCGGAAAGACATATACGATGATGTTCATTGCCCGGCAACTTGCATTGCGCTGCAAGGAACTCGGGTCACCTACGGTCATTATGATTGTGGACCGCGATGACTTGCAGACGCAGGCCGGAAAACTGTTCTTGCGTTCACAAGACTTTCTACAACTCGGAACAGTCAAGGTCATTGCCGACCGTGAAGAACTCAAGACAGAGCTTTCGCTTCGCGACAGTGGTGGCTTCTTTATCTGCACCATCCAGAAATTTTGCGAAGCAATAGGAGAATTGAACACTCGCCGTAATATCATCTGTTTCTCTGACGAGGCTCACCGCACCCAAATTCGCCTTAGCAACAAAATAAAGGTTGTTGAATTGAAGGACATTGAAGCAAAGGTGGAACAGACTTCTGGCGGTGATGTTGCCGTCAGAATGATTGATGAAAGTAAAATTGGCGCTTTCGTCACAAAGCCTTATGCAGAACAACTCCGCACGGCATTTCCCAACGCCACATTCGTCGGCTTTACGGGCACGCCTATTGCAGAAACCATACAAGTGTTCGGTGATATTGTGGACCGTTATACAATGCAGCAAGCGGTGGACGATGACATTACCAAAGACATCAAGTATATTCCACGCATAGCCAAAGTAACTTTTGACTCCAACAAAGTTAAAGAAATAGAGGACTATTATGCTCGGTGTGCAGAGGAGGGAGCAACAGAATCTGACATCGCTGCAAGCAAAAAGGCAATGAGTGCTATGGAGCAGATACTGGGCGATGAAGAGCGACTTGAACGACTTGCAGCGGATATTATAAAGCACTATACCGATTCTTGTGATAACAAGCCCGGTGTGGTGCAAAAGGCCATGGTGGTATGTAGCAAACGCGAGATTGGCTACGCGCTGTTGCAGAAATTCCGCAAACTCCGTCCAGAGTGGTTTGAGGAATGCAAAGCTCCAGAATACTATGAAGTCCCAGAAAAAGAGATGAAAGAACTGGTGCCGATGCCGACCATTGCCATGGTTGCCACCCGTGGAAAAAATGACATCAAAGAGATGTATGACTACCTTGGCGACAAAAAACGCACCAAGGCACTTGAAAATGCCTTCAAACAGGAATACTCCAATTTCCGCATCGTCATTGTTGTGGACATGTGGATTACGGGCTTTGATGTGCCCTGTCTTACTTATCTCTATAATGACAAGCCTCTGCAAAAGCACACATTAGTGCAGACCGTCAGTCGCGTGAACCGTAAATATCCGGGAAAGGATTTTGGCTATATCATTGACTATATCGGCATCCGCAACAACATGATGGAAGCCATGAAGAAATATGGTGGTGAGACTTTTGGACCGAGCGAGGATGATGTGCAACAGGCGTTGGGCGCATTACTTGTAGAACTTGAGCTTATCAAGCAAATCTTTGTTGGATTCAATCTAAATCCTTTCATTGATAAAGCTTCCAAACCACTTGACCGACTGGAATGTCTGGGTAAGGCATCAGAGCATATTCTGACTTTAAGCAAAATGTTTAATGTTGCGAAAGAAAGCAAGGCACCTAAAAAAGTAGATGCCAAAACATTCTTCTTGGCTCACATCAAGCGTCTGAAAACCGCCTACGACATCTGTCAACCTTCAAACGTGCTGAATCACGAGCAGTTGTCGTTGTCACAGTGCTTTATGTGCGTAGCTACCTACATTCGCAAAGCATCAGGCGAAAAGCACGATACGGAGAGTATGAACCGTGTCGTGCAGCGTATGGTAGCAGAAGCGTTGCAGTGCAACAGCGTAGTAAGCATACTTGACACCGATGTAGAGGAAAGCATCTTCAGTCCCGGATTTATTGAGCAACTCAACGGGGTTAAGTTGCCTGCCACCCGGCTGGAAGTGCTTATCAAGATGTTGCGAAAAAGCATTGCCCAATACAAGAATACCAACAAGTTCGCTGCAGAGAAATTTGAGAATCTGCTTAAAAAGACGTTGGAAGAATACCACAACCGCCGCACGGCACTTTCTTCGACCGAGGCTACTCAGACGCAAAGAGAAACGGTGGATGAGATTATCCGTAACGCCACCCAGCAGGCACTCGACATCCTTGGCAAATTGGGTGAGGATAAAGAAAGTTTCCGCAAACTCGGACTTACGTTTGAGGAGAAAGCCTTCTATGACATCTTGATGCACATGCGAGATGTCCACAACTTTGAATATGGTACAGACCGACAGGTTGGCTCGATTATCATCAACGACAAATGTAAGGCTCTCGCAAAGAAAGTAAAAGAACTAATTGATACAAAATCATGCTTTGCTGATTGGTTGTCAAATCAAAATATTCGTGCCGAGCTCAACCAAGACCTATGGTTCTTGCTTGATGAGAACGGTTATCCACCCGAATGGAGCGATGACGTTTTTGATCAGGTCCTTGACCAAGTAGAAAACTATAAGGAGCATCAAACAGCTCCACGTCTATATCGTGTTAATGCAGATTATTATTCATCAATGGTTGCAGAACCGTAATAGAAATATCTTTATAAATATGATAACGCCATCAAAAGAACAAAGTAAGCATGCGGCTGCGGACATTTTTGCAGCCTTTGATTATCAATGGGATTGCTTCGTTTTACAGCTTTTAGACGTAAATGATGACACAACTACTGTCAGTTTTGAACTTCTTGATGACGTTGACAAACAGACGGGAGAATGTATCACATTGTATCAAATAAAACATAGTGTCCAAAAAAATGCAAAAGGAGAAACCGTAAATTTAAGTAATAGAGATACTGATTTATGGAAAACTATATCCATTTGGATGAAGTTTATTGATGAGCAACCGGATGTCTTAGCGAGTCATAAGTTCGTTTTGATAACCAACAAAACAGTTGTCGGAAACGCATTTGTTAACGCTCTTGATAAATTTAGAGAAAACCAGTCTATTGACGAATTAAAATCGGCACTTATCTCCATTCAAGAGTCCGAGAGGGGTAATAAAGATAAGACCGATACCACCAAGAAGAAAAGCGTTGATATTTCAGAGATAATTACGGAGCTGTTAAATAAGTCATACCTGTCAGAGTTTTGTATAAGAATCTCTGTCTCTGAAACTTCGGATACGCTGAAAGATAAAATTAAAAGACTCATGGATACTCGTTTTTGCTTGAATAAGAATCGTGTTGATTGGGCTTATACTCAACTTATGACAAAATTACGAGATGATTCTATTGAAAATATTGAAAACAAAATACCTGTTTCTTATACAGGAGCCATTTTTAAAGAGCGATACCAGAGTATAATTGATATTGGGCGTCAGAAAATTCATTTTAGAACGGACTACAGTATTAGTGAATTTAATGGCAATCCTCGTGATTTATTATTTATGAAACAACTTTTTTCCATTGGAGACACTAACGAAGACGAATTGGACAGGATGGTCGAGCTAACCACAAGATGGCTTTGCTTTAATAACAACCTCCAAGAGCATTTTAATAATAGAACTTTGCTCTATGAAGATGTAGAAAAACTTACCAAGAACGTAGTTTCATCATGGGACAATTGTCATCGGTCCAAACACCGTAGAATAACATCGGTATCAACTTATGACGAATTATGTGAAGCTGGCTGTAATACGATAGATGAAATGAGAAATAAGCAATTTTTTTTAGCCGAAACTCCGTTAGAGCAATTCTTAAGCGAAGGGTGTATCTATTATTACTCAAATTCAGCAACAGAAATAATCCCCGAATTGCCTTTAATTGGTTGGCATCGTGATTGGAAAGACAAATTTAAGAAGTCATGAACAGAGTCTATAATAATGAAGGAATAATTATGGCATGCATAGTTCATATTCTCAGAGAAAGAGATATGGATATAGCTCTATTGTATCTTGTTAGTTCAATTCTGATAGACAATCAATTAAGTGCAGAGTTGTATGGCTGTATGGATTTTAGACAATTTTCCAGTCGTATCAAGAATCAAGGACTAATATCTCGTAAGTTGGACTCGTTTGGTCCATATTTCATGAATGCAATGGTTATACTAAAACAGAGTAAAATTATTACAGTATCAGAAGGCGTACTGCGATTAATCGACTTGTCCTTTCCTAATGGAAATTTAAGTTCCAGAAGATTGGGGCGGATAATCAATAATGCCAATCGTTTGCTATATATATGTAAGGACTTGACAACCGAAGAAATTTATAACAATTTAAACGTACTTCTATGAATCTATATATTGAAAGCATAAAATTGTGGTTCAAGGGTTTTAATGAAGATGACTCAAAGACGATAACCTATCCATTCAAGCCCAATAAAATAAATGTCATTACAGGGGATTCTTCCACTGGAAAATCATCTATACTCGGAATTATTGATTATCTTTTTCTCTCAGATAACCCGGTAATTGTAGAAAATATAGTTAACGAAAACGTAGAGTTCTATGGTATGCATTTATATCTTGATGGTACAAGTTACATCCTTATAAGAAAAGCCCCACATTTGGGGAAAGGTTCGCAAGATGTATATTGGGAAAAACGGCAAGAATACCCAATACCATATACCCCTACGCATACTGTTGGAGATATTAGAACTTTGCTTACAAACATGTTTAAGGTTCCCAAACATGAAGAAAAGGTTGGTCATAAAACATATCCTATGACCTTCAGACATTTTTTGCCGTTTAACTACTTGACTGAAGATATTATTTCATCCGCCAATACATATTTTGATACGGCTTTTTTCATGAACCGAAGTTTTGACGCACACCTTGATTATGCCTTGGAGTATGTCAATGGCATTAGGTGTCATAACGGAAAAGAAGTGGAATCTGCAATTCAAAAGGCTGAAAAGAATTTGAACAACTATCAACAAAAGCATCAAAAAGCACAGGCTGATGAAACAAAATATAAAGACAGTCTCGTTTCTATATATGAAGACGCGTTGCGTCTTAACCTTGTCTCTGCTGATAATATGTTTATTCGTGAAAATGCGAATGAATTACAACATTATATTCAGCGAACTATAAATGAATACGACAAACTCATCAAAAATGATGAGGATACTAATAAACTGGAGAGACTAAAAAAACAACGCGATGGACTTAAGTCTAAATTAAGCATCTATAGCTCTCTACTTTCGGAGATGGGCAAACAAAAAGATGCGGGAGTGAAGATTCAAGATAGCCTGCGTCCTATTTCCTACATAAGGAAGCACATAGATGAGGTCATAATCTGTTCAGAAACAACAGAACTTCTTGATTTGTTAGAAAAACAACTTATGCAAATAAAGAAATCAAGAACTGAAACACCTGAATTGCCTGTTGATTTCACTTCAAGGTATGAAGAATTAAAACAAGAACTGGAAGTTTGTGAAACAGAACTAAAGCGATTAACCTCTTTACGAAAAACCATTGCTAATCCGAAGTGGCTTAACATGGCACTAAGTCTTAAATATCAGCTGAAAGAACTGAAGAAACCACAAATAGATACATTTCAGCCAAATGTTGAACAAGATATGCTGTCAGAAATTGAATCACTGAAAATTCAATTAAAACAGATGTACTTATTGCCTCACGACGTAAAAGAAATACTGAATGAATATATAAACAAGTATTTCCTTTCAAACAATGGCATTGTAGATTCTTATCCAGATTCATCAATGCGTTATGACGATGAGGAACGCAGAATATCGTTATTGAAAAATGGAGAAGAGTATTCTATTAGAAATGTAGGTAGTAAATCAAACTATATGTTCCTACACCTATGCTTCTTTCTCGGTCTCCATCGATCTATAATGGCACATCAGTCCGAACAGGTTGGCTCATTTCTGTTTATTGACCAACCAAGTATTCCATATTACGCTGATAAGAACACGCTTGAGAACGATGACAAGAAACAACTAATCAAGGCATTTGGACTGATCAATGATTTTATGAAAGATATCATAGACGGCGAAAAGAATAATTTTCAGATTATACTGATAGAACATGCTGACGAATCCTATTGGGAAGATTTGGAGTATTTCCATACGGCAGCAAAGTTTTCAAAATCTGATAATGGAGGTCTAATTCCTAACTATATCTATGAATGATGGTAAATTTCAAATTAGGTATACCTGTAATTGCCACAGTACAAAAAGTGGGAAATAAATCCAGAGAAGAAGGAATAGCATTTGCTTCTAAAGCTGATGATATGTCGTTTGCTTCTGAGTTTGTATCAACATTGGTAAAAAACACATTTAAGTTTGATACTTTTAGCCAATTTGATTCGATAGACTCTTTGGATATGAATCCGGCCTATAGATTTGTACGCAAGATATTTGAGAATAAAGATGAGTTCGTTAAACAATCAAATAATCTTGCGAGACACCTTTATGACCAAAGTATACACCCACACATTAGTAATGGAGAGTTTTATGTAATTTATATTGATGGTTGCATGATTAATGATAAGTCTGTTGATGCAGTTATGTTACTTAAAACAGAAGCAAAAGATAACTTTTTAACCGTGTCCTATGAAAACGGAGAATACTCTATAAAATCGCAACTTGGTTTGAGTACAAAGCATTTAGACAAAGGGTGTATAATTTTCAATACCCAGCCAGAAAAAGGATATTTGATTTCAAATGTAGAAACATCAACAATCCGTCAAGATGGCAGATATTGGTCTAACAATTTCCTTTATATTAAGGAAATAATTACTGATTTTCAACATACTGAACATATAGCAGATTTTTGTTCTACTATGTTTCGGCAAATTAGTAAAGAAAATCCCGAAAAATCTTTGGATTTAGCTAAGGCATCTCGAAAGATTACACAAATATTGCAAAATGAAGGTAGGGAAGTAAATACAAATGAACTGATTTCATCATTAGCTATTGATGATGGAGTTGCTTCCATGTTATTATCATATAAAAGAGAATATGAGGTAAGGAATGGAGAGATGCCTGAGACTTTCAAAATCGCACAAAATGCAGCGAAAAGAAAAGCTATTACGAAAGCTAATATCTTAAAAATAGGTTCAGATTTTGAACTTAAAGTATTAGATTCATCTGCTATTATCGAACAGGGATATGATGATGAGAAGAAACAGAATTTTCTCAAACTATATTATAGATAGGTAACGTGAAGATATGACAATTGACGATATAAAGAAACTAATAGCACCCGATGAGTCACGGATTCTGGAGTTAAAGAAAACTACCGGCGAGTTGAAGGACGGTATGCACTCAGCATGTGCGTTTCTCAACACCGAAGGCGGATGGTTGATTTTTGGAGTTGCTCCAAGTTCATTGAAGATAATCGGGCAGGAGGTAACCGATAAGACACAGCAGGAGATTGCTCAGGCATTGGCTGGGCTGGAACCTGCGGTAGATGTCCGAGTGGCGTATGTTGATGTGCCGGAATATCCGGGCAACAAGGTCATTGCCATGCACTTTGATGGATGGGTTTGGGGTGAACGTCCGCACACCTTCCATGGTTGTCCGTATTACAAGGTTGAAAGTACAACAAAGGTGATGCCGCAAGATATGTATGATGAGCGTATCCGCGCTCATCAGCCTCAGTTGTACGCATGGGAGAGACTAGCTGCTGACGGTGTGACAATGGCGGATCTCAATGAGAATCTGATTCGCAATGGCATCCGTCGAGGTATTGATGGCGGTCGTATCCCGGAATCAGCTTTGTATGAACCAACAGGCGATATTCTCGCAAAATGGAAGTTGCTAAAGAATGGCGTACCTACCAATGGCGCGGTACTGCTTTTCTCTGACAATATAAACGAGTATCCACAGTTCACGTTGAGGATGGCGCGGTTTGTTGGTACAGACAAGAATAGATTCCGCGACAACCAACGAGTGGAAGGTAATTTCTTCCAGCTTTTGGATGCCGGAGTTGCCTTTTGTTTCAAACACCTTTCTCTAAGTGGAGTAATCACCAACCATAGTTTAGAGCGTGAAGAACATCTCGAAGTTCCTTATCATGCGTTGCGTGAGGCTTTAATCAACGCTCTCTGCCATCGGCATTGGGAAAGATATAATCTTACAATTAGCCTTGCCATCTATGATGACCGCATCGAGATAGCAAGTCCCGGCACGTTCCCTCCGCAGATAACACCAGAAAACATCAAAGAGCCTCATGAATCATTTCCCCATAACCTAAAGGTGGCAGAAGCGCTCTATCGAATGACTTATTTGGAGAACTGGGGCAGTGGTGCGAAACGTATCATGGATGCCTGCAAAGCACAGGGCGTAGAAGCACCCACTTGGTCTTCTGACGGCGGTTTTGTGACCATCACTTTCAAACGGCCTTACTTTAAGACAAGTATGATTGAAACAGAGAAAGAGGATAACAGGACAAGTAAACAGGACAACCTCCGCTCAACCTCCGCTCAACCTCCGCTCAAGTTCCGACCATGTTCCGCTCAAGTTCAAAAAATGATATTATCAATGGACGAAAGTTATATGACCATGAGCAAAATCATGGAAAATATGGGGTTCAAGCATCGGACTTCTTTTAGAGAGAATTATTTTCTTCCAGCATTGGAAGACGGAGCAATAGAACTACTATATCCAGAGCAGCCTAATCATCCCAAGCAACAATATCGGCTGACAGAGGCTGCTAAAGAATGGCTAAAGAATAACTCAGACCTATCTAAACCATAAAGAAAGCACCGCAGGTTTGAAAGGCTTTCCGACTTCGGAGGAAAAGCCAGCCCCCTGCAAGGGCAAGGTGTTTTGAGCCGCTCGAAGCATTTTGAGCGGCTCAAAACATACCTTGCTGTGTTCAAGTGAACACAAGAATTCGTCAGGAACGGATTGAGCGAAATTGTATCAATATTCGTGTCATGTCCGTGTTGCTTTGTAGATTTAAGCTTTTAGTGTTTGGAACATTTGTTTGGTTGTGGATATGCCGAGTACAATACTCAGTTTCCTGAATAATGGTCAAAACGAATATCTGCTGACGTATAGATTCAACTATTTCATGATGTAGTGTCGTCATTCTTTGGTTCTATATAATTCCCTTTCATTAAAGAATTGGATGTGTGAACACCCGTCTGTTTATATTCACGAAAAGGCAGTCATTATCTTGCCAGTATTTCTTTCATACATTATTTCGCCATTGGAGAATCCCGGACAATGACTACCATACCAGTGCCAAACACTGCCAGTTCTGAAAAAAGCATTGTCGGATGACGGATTATCCATTCCTTTGCGGCAAAAGAAACGACAAAAGGAAACATTATGGAAATTGTATCAATCGAGAAAAGAACCTTTGAGGTGATGGTCGCCAAGTTCGACCTATTCGTCCGCCGCATGGATGCCATCTGCCATCGGCACGGCGAAAAGACAATGAGTGAGTGGATGGACAATCAGGACGTGTGCCGGATGCTGAACATTAGCCCACGCACGTTGCAGACGCTGCGGGACAACGGCACACTTGCCTTCTCGCAAATCAACCACAAGACGTATTATCGTCCCGAAGACGTGAAGCGCATCGTGGCCCACGTGGAGGACAGACGAAAGGAAGCACGGTTCAAAGGAAGAACAATATAAACAATAAACAAAGTAGAATAACAATACCCACTAAATCCAACGTAACATGAATGAACTGATGACGAAAGACAACGAGTGGATTCTCCACTTCATGGGCAGCCTCGACCGACTGCTGGACAACTACGAGCAACTGACTGCAAACTATCGCCCAACACTGGGCGGAGAGCGCTTCTTCACCGATAAGGAAGTGTCAGCACGGTTGAAAGTGAGCCGCCGGACACTCCAGGACTACCGCAATGAGGGACGGATAGCCTACATCCAGCTGGGTGGCAAGATTCTCTACCGCGAGTCGGACAACGAGAAGATGTTGCTTGACGGCTACCGCCCCGCCTACCGACAGACGGCCATCTGATTTCCTTGAAGGAGCGAAGTTTGCCGTCTGCCCTATAACTTGCGGCAGCAAAAAGAAAAAGGAACGGTTTACGGATGAAGCATCATAATTCCGCTTCGTCTGTAAGCCGTTCCTGTCTTCTGATTTCCCGTCAGTCGCTTGTTTCCGTTGCCGGATGCCCTATGAGCGTATGGTCGGCAGGGGGCAAGGTTTTCGGGCTGAATACGCTCCGCAGGAGGAAGATTCTGCCCGAAATGGCTTTGCCGCTTGACCTTGCCTCTGCCATCAAACCATGCGCTACCTTTGCATCCGAGCATCGGGAACGTGCGTCTGACGGGATGAACTCAATTATACCATCGGGTGCTTCCTCTGCCACAAGAAACAAGAAAAGACATCGAAGCACCTCCCATCGTTGCATTCAGTTTACCAATTATAAACTGTCGAAACAGAATACTCTCTTTACTGCATATCCTGAACGCAATGGCTATAACCATTTCTAGACTATAAACATCATAACTGATTCCATCGGGTTGCTTGACATACTTCATTGAATCCATTTGGTTCAGTTCCTTGTTCTTGTAGATGCTGCGTATCGCCTTGCGAACATCACACGAGAACACACCAAACAAGTCGGCAATCTCAAATTGAGTCATCCATACGGGTGCAGTGGGCATGCTCACCACACCATTTTTGCTGATTGTAATGATTTCTCTTTCCATATTCATCCCATTACTTTAGCCATCATGTTCTTCACATTGTTCATGTCGCGCAGGATGGAGGAATCCAACACACGAGCATAATGCTGCGTCATCTTGATATTGGAGTGACCGAGCATCTTGGCCACGTTCTCGATGCTCACACCATTAGCGAGACACACAGAGGTCGCATACGAGTGCCGGGCCGTATGTGTGGTCAAGTTCTTCTTGATCATGCAGAGGTCGGCGATTTCTTTCAGGTAGCTGTTCATCTTCTGATTGCAGGGGACGGGGAGCAGCACTTTCTTCTTTAGGCAAGCGGGGTAGTTGGCGTACTTGCGGAGAATGGTCAAAGGGATGTCTAGCAGGGGGATGTTGCACATGTTCTTCGTCTTCTGGCGAGGCTTGCGAATCCAGAGGTTGCCGTTGGCATCTTCCACGATGTGTTCGGGTGCCAGTTGTTGCACGTCGATGAAGGCGAGGCCGGTGAAGGCGGCGAAGATGAAGATGTCGCGGACTACGGTGATGCGCTCCAGCGGAAACTCCTTGTGATAGATGGTGAGCAGTTCGTCCATTGTCAGGAACTCGCGGATGACTTCTTTTTCGTGGAACTTGATGCTGACAAACGGGTCTTTAGCTATCCATTCGTTGGCAAGGGCGAGGTTGGTGATTTTCTTCAGGCATTTCATGTAGCGGATGACCGTGTTCTGCTGACATTCCTTCTCGGTCTTGAGGTAAAACTCGAAGGCGCGCACCAGTTCGCCGTTGACCTCGGTGAGCGGCAAGTCCTCCTTATCATATCTTTGTCTGATGAGTTCCGCGAGATAACGCTTGCAACTTTCATAGCGGCGGACGGTAATCAGGGCATAGTCCTTGCCCACAAGGGCACGGCACTGGTCGTTGTGTTCCTGCATGGTGCCGATGATGGTGCGGACGGCCTCGGGTTCCTTGTCCTGCCCGAAGAAGCGTTCCTGCAAGATGCGGGCGGTGATGAGCTGACCCTGTTCCTCCATTTCATTAAACATCTGGTGAAGTTTGATTCTCGCTTCTTCGATGTAGGCGTTCAAATCGCAGGCTTTGCGGCTTTTGCCCTTGGCACATTCCTTCGGCTGGTTCCACAGAGCCGGGTCGATACTCTTGCGGATGTTGTTTTCCACTCGCGCACCGTTCACGGTGATGCGCATACACACGGAGGCTTCTCCGCTCTTCAGCAATTTGGCTTTCTTCAAATAGAAAAGCACATTGAATGAGTCTCTTTTCATGTTCCTACAGTTTTATTTGGTTTTGCAAAAGTAGGAAATCATGCGCGCCTTCTTGATACGCAAAATGTTGCAAATCAACGCAAAGGAAGCGTTCGAGGTGGAGATTTTGCGTCCTCCTTTCTGCTCCACCTTTTGCTCCACCGGAAAGGGGAATATATTGCCGTTTTTTTTGCGTTTTGCGGGAAAAGAAAAACTCCTGATTTCGTTTGAAAATCAGGAGTTTGCAGTGATTTGCTTTTTCTCAAAGTGGTGCCACCAGGAATCGAACCGGGGACACAAGGATTTTCAGTCCTTTGCTCTACCAACTGAGCTATGGCACCATCGTTATTGCTTGATTGCGGGTGCAAAGATATGCCTTTTTTGTTAATCATACAAATTTTTGAGCATTTTTTTTGAAAAAAATGCACGAGTTTCAAAAAAATGCTTTACCTTTGCACTCGCTTTTAAGGCATCGGGATTTAGCGCAGTTGGTAGCGCACTACGTTCGGGACGTAGGGGTCGCTGGTTCGAGTCCAGTAATCCCGACCAGAAGAGGTCAACAGGTTGGAGACAGCATGTTGGCCTCTTTTGGTTTTTGAAGCTTTATTAAAGTTGGATATTTGGACAGAAAGACACAATAATTATGTATGTTTGTATGCCCGTTGTATCATTACGGGGCATGGCTTGTGCTTTAAGCATGATAATTAAAATGCTGAAGCCGGTGGAGTGGGTGTCTTTATAATATAAAGTATGTCTTTGCCCGGACGGCAGTCGGTTTGCTGCGACAGGCATAACAGGGCTGACAGACTTATAAATAATATTGCAGGTTATGAAAATATCGGTTATTGGTGTCGGTGCCATGGGTGGAGCCATGGTGGAAGGCTTTGTCAAGTGCGGGATGTTGGCTGCTGCCGACATCACTGTTTCGGCTCCTCATGAAGCGACGCTCGAGCGCTTCAAAAGTCTCGGAGTTAATGTTACTACAGACAACAAAGCAGCGGCAGCTGCAGGCGATGTGGTGTTTGTCGTGGTGAAGCCATGGCTGGCAGAGCAGGTTATATGCGAAATACGGCCGGCAGTTGACTACAGCCGGCAGACCATTGTGTCGGTTATGGCCGGCGTAAGCGGCAGTCAGCTTAAGGAATGGTTTGGCGGAACAGACGGAAAGCTGCCCCGGCTGTTTATCGTGATACCCAACATAGCCATTGCCGTGAAAAGCTCGATGACGTTTATCGTTCCGGTTAATGCAGATGAAGAAGCCACGGCTGTAATGGCTGCCCTGTTTGACTCAACCGGATTGCAGATGGTTACGGAGGAGCGGCTGCTCGGAGCTGCCACTACGCTTGCATCGTGTGGCATAGCCTATGCAATGAGGTATGTCAGGGCTTCGACAGAAGGCGGCGTTGAACTCGGATTTAAGGCGCGTGACGCGCAGCGGATAGTGATGCAGACGATGAAGGGAGTCGTAGACTTGTTGCAGGCCAATGGCAGTCATCCTGAAGTCGAGATAGACAAAGTTACTACGCCCGGAGGCATGACGATACGCGGACTTAACGAAATGGAGCATGCCGGATTTACGAGTTCTGTGATATGCGGGCTGAAAGCCGGAATGTCGAAATAAGACCAAACTTCAAAATGAATTTCTGATAACAGTGAAACCTGTATATTAGATAAATTATAATGCAAGTTTTATCCGTAATTTACGGATTGTAGAATATTTCGCTATTTAAGTTTCTTATTTTTCAAATTTAATTGTTACTTTTGGCAAGTTATATTTGGAGCCTGTGCAAAGGTGAAGATAAGAAATGCTCATGGCGGCAGCTATGCCAAAGCCTCTGGCTGGGATTAGCCGAAAGGCACTTGGCTCTTAGCCTTGTGAGTATGCAGCCGGTTTGCTCTTTGTGGACGATGAGGCTGTGAACGTTGAATATTTTAAGGCAACAGAATCTGATTTGTTGAGCTGGTGTAAGACGATACGGCATCTGCCATGCGTGATGCGCAGGCCTCCTGTCGCACTTTGCAGAATACAGGATTGCAAATCTGTTACACTGTCTGACGGAAAGTCAGACGTTTTTGTGAACTTTCAGGTATTAGGGAAATTTTTAATAAAAAGATATGAATACATTTATAAACGTAGAAGATATCGGCAATCTGCAGCAGGTACTTGCCGAAGCACAAGAAATAAAGAACGACCGCTTTAAATATCAGCATCTTGGCAAGAACAAGACGCTGATGATGATTTTCTTCAACAACAGTCTGCGCACACGACTCAGCACGCAGAAGGCTGCCATGAATCTTGGCATGAACGTGATAGTGCTCGACGTAAATGCCGGTGCGTGGAAGCTGGAGACAGAGCGCGGAGTAATAATGGACGGCGACAAGAGCGAGCACCTGCTCGAAGCCATTCCAGTGATGGGCTGCTATTGCGACCTTATCGGTGTGCGCTCGTTTGCAGGCCTGACCGACCGTGAGTATGATTATGCCGAAACCGTGCTCCATCAGTTTATCAAGTACAGCGGCCGTCCTGTGTTTGCCATGGAAACGGCAACGGTGCATCCTCTTCAGGCTTTTGCCGACCTCATTACCATTGAGGAGCACAAGACAAAAGCCCGTCCGAAGGTTGTCCTGTCATGGGCACCTCATTGCCGTGCATTGCCGCAGGCCGTTCCAAACTCGTTTGCGCAGTGGATGAACGCTGCCGACGTAGACTTTGTTGTCACTCATCCCGAGGGTTATGAACTCGACCCGAAGTTTGTTGGCAATGCCCGTGTTGAGTACGACCAAATGAAAGCCCTTGAAGGAGCCGACTTCGTTTACGCCAAAAACTGGAGCTGTCCCGGCGTGACCAGTCCGTCTGACTACGGCAAGATATTGAGCAAGGACATGTCGTGGACAATAGACGCGGAACACATGGCTGTTACAGATAACGGCAAGTTTATGCACTGTCTGCCCGTACGCCGCGGTCTTATCGTAACAGATGATGTGATAGAAAGTCCTAATTCGCTCGTCATTCCAGAAGCTGCCAATCGTGAGATTTCAGCTTCTGTGGTAATCAAGCGAATGCTCGAGTCATTATAGAATTCAACATTTTAAATCATATTTGCTAACGGAGAATGCAGGCCGATGATGCGAAATCAGGTCTGCATTCTTTATGGCTACAACCGGAAATAGTTCAGGCATTTATATATTAATACTCATTTTACTGAGTAAAAGGATATATTAAAAATAAAAATGGATAACATTGTCATACAGATGATCATACTCCTGCTGCTTGTAGTGGCGGGATTTGTTTCAAACAGATGCGGACTTATGGGCGGCGATTTCGACCGTAAGTTGTCAGGTTTTATTATCAACGTGTCGTGTCCATGTCTTATCATATCGTCAGTGATGGGCGACGTTTTTCCCGACCGGGGCATGATATTGCCATTGCTCGGCGTAGGCATGATTACTTATGTACTGCTGTTTTTGATAGCCTATTTCCTTCCACGCTATTTTGTCCGCAAAGCCGACTGTCGCGGAATGTATAGTTTTATGCTTATGTTTGCCAACGTTGGTTTTATCGGCTATCCCGTTGTGGCATCAATCTTTGGCAGCCAGGCCGTATTCTATGCCAGCCTGCTCAACATCCCCAACACACTTTTCATCTTTATTGTCGGTTTGTCGTTTGTCCTTGGAAGCACAGACGGACACAAGTTTAATGTCCGCACGCTGTATTGTCCGCCAATGGTGGCGTCTTATGTCTCGATAGTTATAGTGGCCCTTGGACTTGATTCCATACCGAGGGTTGTGTCTGAGCCGTTTCATCTTTTGGGAGGCATCACCGTTCCGGGAGCGTTGCTTGTTATCGGTTCTTCGATGGCCCAGATGGATACCCGCCATATACTCGGCACAAGGTCGGTCTATGTCATGTCAGCCTTCCGTCTCTTGATAATCCCCGTGGCCATATATTTCCTGTTGCGCCTTTGCGGAGTAGACGAGACAATCAACCGCATCAACACCGTGCTTATTGGCATGCCGGTGGCCTCTTATGGCACTATGTTTTGCCTGAGATACGGGCGCGATGAGAGCGAGATGGTTGAGGGCACGCTGATCACTACCATTCTTTCCGTTGTCACCATACCTTTGCTTACGCTGATATTTTGATGCGCAGATGTTGACCGGTGTGAATGAAATATTATATCTTTGATGTCAATTTTGTGATAAAAAAGCTGTTTTTGCGTATGCTTTAAATTTTAAAGCATTATTTTTGCGCCTAAAAAGAATATCTGTTTATGGAAAAATATGCTGTTCTGTCGGCCGTTGCCAGAGGAAATTTCTGGGAGCGGCTGTGCCATCTCTACATGAAGACGGGCGATTATGTTGATATGGAGAATCTTGAAAACCGCCATATCGTTTATGTTAAGGTGTTTCTTAGCGACATCCGCAACCAATATGCCGCTCTGCTCGAGTCGCAGCTGTGGCACGACTATCTTTCGCATGTGCCGTGTTCCGTGGTAGGGCAGGCTCCGCTTGACGGGTCGAAGGTTTCGCTTCTTGTATGCACGTCAGATGCTTCGTCGGCTTCTTCGTTTTGCAGTTTAAGGCTCTGCGGGACCGACCTGGCCGGTAAGGATGCCTATGGGCAGGCTGTGGCTCTGTTCGAAAAGTTTGTCGGCTCGGCTCATCTTGCCGATGACGCTTCAGGAGTTGGCTGCCTGCGCGTGTGGCTTTATGTGGCTGATACTGACGGCTGTCTTGATGCCGTTGAGAAGGCACGCGACGACGTGTTTGGGCGTCATGGCATTGATGCCGGCAAATTGCGTATGGCCGTTACGGTTGTTGGCGGCGTAACACATGCCGAAGGAGCCGTGGTGGCTCTCGACTTTCTGTCGTTTGGTGGCGATGCCAAGGCTGTCGTTCCTCTTTGCTCTGATGAAGGCTCGGCAAAAGATAAGTCTGCCGCAGGCTATGGCTGTATAGACCTTGGCGTAGATTTAGGCAGCGGATTGCGTGTTGACATCCCGCCGTTCGTACTTCCTTCTGCGACTGATGCCGACATGAGTCAGCTCGATGTGCGCCAGTATACCGGACAGATTCTTGGCGACATGGGCGTAAGGCTTAAGCGCTACGGTCTGACGATGACCCACGTAAGTTGCTTTGTGGCTTATCTTCGTGACTTTTCTGACTATACCGATGTCGACCGTCTGCTCTCCATGGCTTTCCCTTATGTGCCTCACGTCATTGTATGTGCCGACGGAGCCGGCGGCTGCTTGCCGGTGATGATAGAGTGTGTGGCCGAGAGACCTGCCGAGGCCTGACACTGGGCCTATCTGTCATGTACAGCGACATTTACGTCTGTCACAATGTCTGTATATACGGAATATTTGTGAATAATCAATGATTTTTATTAAAACAAAGGCATTTGTCGCTTTTTTTGCTTATGTTTGCATAACATATTATGCCTGCTTTGTCGGGCATTTAAGAGTTAGGAGATAAAAAAAGAAATCATAAAAACAACAAAACCGAAAAGAAAAAATGAACGAAGAAAGATTGTATGATCTCATACGCGAGAAAGAAAACATCGCGTCGGTAGCCTTCCCGTCGCTTATGCGCAAGGTTTACGTGTGGATGACTCTGGCCCTTGTCATAACAGGCTTTGTGGCTTATGGCGTGGCCTCAAGTCCCGGCATAATAACAGCCCTGGTGTCTAACAAACTGCTGTTCTGGGGCTTGTTCATAGCCGAGCTGGCTTTGGTATGGACTGTTTCGGCACGCATCAACCGCCTGTCGCTTACCACAGCCACACTGCTGTTTATCCTTTATTCTGCCCTCAACGGAGCCACGCTGTCGCTTATTCTGCTCGTATATACAATGCAGTCTATTGCCAGCGTATTCTTTATCACGGCCGGCACGTTTGCCGTTATGGCAGCCATAGGCTATTTCACCAAGGCCGACCTGTCTTCATTGGGCAAGATACTTATGATGGCCCTTATCGGTCTGATCATCGCCACTGTGGTCAACGCCTTCCTGCTTAAGAGCGGCGGCTTCAGTCTTATACTTAGCTATGTCGGCGTACTGATCTTTGTCGGTCTTACAGCCTACGACACTCAGAAGATAAAGCAGATGCTGATTATGGCAGACGATGTTAACGAGGAGACACAAAAGATAGCCCTTTTAGGCTCGCTTTCGCTCTATCTCGACTTTATCAACCTCTTCCTTTATCTGCTCAGGATATTCGGAAACAGCAGAGAATAAAAGATTCATCAGTTGCGCCTTTTGACGGTGCAAATTATAAGTGGTGAAGCAGGATGCAGTTGTGCATCCTGCTTTTTTGTTGAATATATATTCAGAAATATGTGAAAAATAGTTCTGTTGGCGTATTTTTATACAAAAATGTTTGTATATATACGTGAATGGTTGTATATTTGCAAACATAAATGAATAAATATACAGGCAAATGAAATCAAAGAACGGTAGATTACAGACTTTGCGTATGCTTATCTCAAGCCAGGAGCTTTGTTGTCAGGACGAGGTGCTCAAGGCTCTTGAGAAAGAAGGCTACAAGGTTACGCAGGCCACGTTGAGCCGCGACATGAAACAGCTTAAGGTGGCAAAGGCTACAAGTTTGAGCGGCAAATACTTCTATGTGCTGCCCAACGAGACGATGTATAAGCGCGTGTCGAGTCCTAAGACGGCTGCCGAGATGCTGCTTACGTCGGGATTTATGTCTATCAACTTTTCTGGCAACATGGGCGTTATTAGGACACGTCCGGGCTATGCCAGCAGTCTGGCTTACAACATCGACAACAGTGGCATACCATTGATATTGGGCACTATTGCCGGCGATGACACTATTTTTATTGTCATAAAGGACGGTGTGAGGCACGGAGACATTGTGGCCGAGCTGCGCAACGTCATTCCTGACATAAAATAAAGGTGGCAATAGATAATAAATAACAGAAACTTTTTAATATAAACAATGTATCAATGCCGGTTTCGTCCGGTCTTTCCCGTGCCTCATTTGGTTCGGGCAGGGACTTGACGTCCTTTACGGCAGAAACGTTACAATGATGAAAAAAATTGAAGTAATGGTGGCTGATGCGTCACATGAGAAATATGTTGACACCATTCTCGATACAATGGCGGCAGCCGCCAAGGTGCGCGGAACGGGTATTGCCAGCCGTAGCCATGAGTATCTGGCAACCAAGATGAGAGAAACCAAGGCCGTTATAGCCCTGTGTGACGGAAGGTTTGTCGGCTTCAGCTATATTGAGACATGGGGCAACAAACATTATGTAACCACTTCGGGACTTATCGTTCATCCCGACTACAGAGGCATGGGCGTGTCTAAGCGCATAAAGGACATGACCTTCACGCTGGCCCGCACACGCTGGCCTAAAGCCAAGATATTCAGCTTGACGAGCGGTTCGGCCGTGATGCGCATGAACACGCAGCTGGGCTATCTGCCCGTAACCTTTGCCGACCTTACAGACGACGAGGCATTCTGGCGCGGATGCGAGGGCTGCATCAACGTAGACGTGCTGAAGCGCACGGGCCGCCGCTACTGCATCTGCACCGGCATGCTTTACGACCCGGCCGAGCACGAGGGCGACAAAACTCCGATAGAGTTGCCCGCAAACGTTATTGAGAGAATTAAAAGAATTGGAAACTGATTAAAAAACATATTTGTTATGGCAGACAAGAAAAAAGTAGTTGTGGCATTCTCAGGTGGACTCGACACCTCTTACACAGTGATGAAACTATCGCACGACATGGGCTATGAAGTCTATGCTGCATGCGCCAACACTGGCGGATTCAGCGACGAGCAGCTCAGGCAGAACGAGGAAAACGCCTACAAACTGGGCGCAAAGGAGTATGTTACACTCGACGTTACACACGAATATTATGAGAAAAGTCTGAAATATATGATCTTTGGCAATGTGCTCCGCAACAACTGTTATCCCATTTCAGTGTCGTCAGAGCGCATCTTCCAGGCCATTGCCATTGCGCGCTACGCAAAGCAGATTGGTGCCGACGCCATTGCTCACGGCTCAACAGGAGCAGGCAACGACCAGATACGTTTCGACATGACGTTCCTCGTCATGGCTCCGGGCGTTGAGATTATCACGCTTACACGCGACAAGGCTCTGTCGCGTAAGGAGGAGGTCGACTATCTTAACGAACACGGATATTTTGCCGACTTCACCAAACTTAAATACTCTTACAATGTTGGCATCTGGGGCACGAGCATCTGCGGTGGCGAGATTCTCGACTCGGCACAGGGACTGCCCGAGGAGGCTTATCTGAAGCATGTTACACGCAACGACGAGAGCGAGCTGCGCATAGAGTTCAAGAAGGGAGAAATTGTTGCCGTCAATGGTGAGAAATACGACGACAAGGTTAAGGCCATACAGAAGATTGAGGAGATAGGTGCTGCTTACGGCATAGGCCG
>ULKS01015845.1_pt1 | contig 62977 bp, 55 predicted proteins | sample 1951211 | NCBI WGS metagenome assembly ULKS01 (sample SAMEA4835506, study PRJEB28245) | human gut metagenome | biome: gut microbiome; material: fecal sample | place: Denmark | collected 2008 | reverse complement strand
CTTTCCCTTCTTCTTCTATGCAGATCTGCGTCAGTCCATAATCGCGGGCGAAATAGGTCAACGCCGGATGATAAATAAGAAAAGCACTATCGGCTTGGGGTAACAAAGCCTTGATGGATTGGTCAGTGCGGTCGATACAAAGCATCACACTGTCTAATCGCGCCTGATAGTAAGAAGTATGTACTGTATCCAATTCGCATAAAGCCCGGCATATATTTCCGGCGATAACCCGCGCGTTGCGAGTCGAATTCCAAATATGCGGTTCTATGGCAATTTTACTGTCGTGCGAGTGTCCTTGCATCAGTTCGACATTCTTTGAAGCATCAAAAACAAGCATATTAGGCACATTTGTTTTGATACGTTCCATCCATGCCTGTTCGAAACCGATATACCCGATACGCAAATAAGCTGCACTTTGGGAGAGCGCAATCAACTGTTGAGGAGTAGGGTCATACGTTTCAGGATTACTTCCCGCCGGCACCATGCTTACCACCTTATATTTATCTCCGGCAATAGCTTGTGTAAAAAATCGCAGAGGCTCGATAGTAACCGTCAGAACCGGTTTCTCGTCAGCCTGTTTCTGCTTGCTGTTACATGCCGTAAAACAAAGCAGACAGAGTATTATTATAGGTAAGAAGTATCTCATGCTTTAATGATTATATAAAATTTGTATTTGGGCAAAGATACATAAAACTCTCGGCTTTCTTTATATATCATTTATTGAAATCTTCTTGACCAGACAGCAAGTGCGCATGTTTTATTATTAAATAACGTCACTATATTTTATCATAAACATTTTGCACTTTTGTGTAAAAGTCATCAAAACGCAAGCCCATAACTTCCTTAAAACATCCGTATGCGTTGCTTAACGCATACGGATGTTTTCACTATAAATGTTCAATGGTAGTTACTTTCCTATAAATGTATTTATTTCTCGGATAATCGTACCATAAGCACTCCGTGGGGAGGAATATCGCATACAGTATTTGCTTGGGTAGTACCGATGTTTTGATGTTTCCAAAGGTCGCGTATCGTATATTCTTTCTTATGAATATTCACTTGGTCGGCAAAGTAAATAGTTTGTTTGTGCCAGTCGTAGTTTAAATGCCATGTGGTTTCGGTACGATTCAAGAAGCAGACAGCAAGTTCACCGTTGGCAAGCGGTTTCGCCCAAATTTCTTTTTCTCCCATGTCCATAAAACGGCGTGCTTGTTGTCCCAATTTGTCTTGGTTGACAGATATGACTTCTTTGTTGGTTAGAATCTCTTTGGTTTCAGCATCCATTTTCCGTAAGTCATTGCCTGCCATTAAAGGAGTTGCTAACATACACCACATAGAAAAATGCGTAATGTATTCATCTTTTGTCATACCTCCGTTTCCGATCTCTAACATTTCGGCATCATTCCAATGTCCGGGACCGGCGTATGGATAAAGGTCTGCCATAATGTCTATGATATCTAATACACCGACACCACCCCAATCGAATTTGCACTGGAAACAATCGCGAATGTCGGGAGTAACGCGCCACATGTGTCCGATACCTTTTCCCCATTTCCACGGTTGGTTTTCTCCCCATTCGCAGATACTGAAAACGATAGGACGACCACTTTGTTTGATTGCATCGCTCATTGTCTGATAAGCAGCTTGGGCGTTTTGACCTTCATTTGAACACCAGTCATATTTTAAATAATCGATTCCCCATGCTGCATATTGGCGTGCGTCTTGAAATTGATACCCTCGGCTTCCCGGGCGGCCTTGACAAGTGTAAGAACCGGCACAGGAGTATATTCCTAATTTAAGTCCGCGTGAATGAATGTAATCTGCAAGTGCTTTCATGCCGTGAGGGAAATGTTTCGGATCGGGGATGATGTTGCCTGTCGAGTCACGTCCTACCTGCCAGCAATCATCAATGACGATGTATTCATATCCCGCGTCTTTCATGCCCGATTCAACCATTGCATCGGCCATTTCTTTTATCAAATCTTCACTGACATTGCAACCGAATTTATTCCAACTGTTCCATCCCATTGGAGGAGTTTGAGCTAACGAATTAAAAATGGAGTCTGGGATTGCCTTTTCTTCTCCGAAGAACATTTGTGCGTGTACATTGCATCCAAGTAATAAAGCTATTCCTATGATAAAAGTTTTTAGTTTCATATTTATTGATTTGAAGTTAGTGTGAGGTTTTAAAACAGCAACTGTATCCGCCAATTCAGATAAAACTATCTTTTACTTGGACGGATACAGTCTTCGTTTTTACCAAAAGGTACTTACTAATACCCGAATCCTTAAATACAGAATTTATTGAATGGATGTATTAGTCAGTTTTACTTTATACGGCCATTGTGCCATTGGGAGTGCGCTCAGAGTCCAATGGTCGGTAGAAGGCCCTGCTGTGACTACAAGCCATAAGTAGGCCAGTTTCTGGTCTGAGGGAACAGTCCATGAAGCAGTACTCGTTTGATTGTAATAATCAGTACTTCCCGAAGTTCCTAAAACCGTTTCTCCGTCTTCCGTAACTCCTACGAACCCATATCGGTAATACGGTATATAGTACCACGCATTATCATATCCCAGACATCCGTTAGGCGCAACATCTTCGCCTTGTAAGCCTTTGAAGTCGGCTGTAACTGTTGTGCCCGCTTCGGGTACACTGAGTTTGATGACGTTGAAACCATAGTTCTCCGGACAGCGTTCGGCTTTTACTTGGTAATAACCGTCATCCTGAATATCCATGTACGGACTGAAGTTTTCGAAAGAATTGGCAAAGGCACGTGTTTCATCATATACCCGTTCGAAGTCTAAATTTACCAAGTGACAATAACAATCAAACATCTCATCCACAAATTTATAATTCTCGCCTGCCTGATATCCCTTCATGCGCTGGTACGTTTGTACCGGGTCTTCGTAAGATAAACTTTGCCGATACATGTCGGCTATGAATGTTTGCCCGTTCTTTTCGCTCCAATATTCCAATACGTATGGTGAGCGGTAGATGTTTTCTTCGTGTAAGAAAGCCTTGTGCGTAGCCTGTTTGAAGGCGTCCCAATGGTATTGCTCTTCAGTCATCCAGTTCGGATTAACTTGCCATAGCATCCATTGCGAGGTCATTTCATAGAATCCGGCTCCTTGTCCGTCACCCCAGCATGAGCTTCCGTCGGCAATCATCTGAAGCTGGAAACTGTGTCCCAGTTCATGGGCAACCGTGTTCAGGTTTTCGTCCTGCAAGCGGTTGGGAGCTGCCCAGAATGCCCCTATGGTGTTGTCATACGTTCCGCCGTAAGCCGTACCTTCGAGTGAATACTGAATCATCACCATCATACGGTATCGTTCGCTAAGAGAACCTTCGTTGACAAAGTTCAGGTCATCTCTGTAAAAAGTATAAAACTGTTCGAGTTTGTTTTTGAGATTTTCTAAATCAACATGCATGTCGTTTCCCTCTAATTGAGGCGGATTTGCCAAATCATCTCCGAATCCTTTTTCCCAAAAGATAGCCAAGTTATCCGTACATGCCATTCGGTTGTAACAGTAGGCGAACGTATCTACCCGCCAGTCTTGACCGGAATATTCTAATGGACGATAAAGTTCTTTTCCCTCGGGCAAAGGATACTGTTCGTTATACGAAACATGTTCGCTATAATCCGTACAAGAGAGTATCGCTGTACCTCCTATGATTGCGCTGATATATTTTATTAATGTTTTCATAATAATTCGTATGGTTAAATTATTCGTATGGTTGAGCGTCGATAGCCGGAGAGCGTCTTAATTCGTAGCGGGGAACAGGAAGCCAGTAATGTGCTTCAGCTCCGGCTACCCCTGCAAAGTTACGGGTTGAAACAGTATTCCCTGTATAATATTGTTTGTGTCCATCGGCGTATTTATAGATAACGATACCTGTTACAGGATGGCTATAACACTCTTCCATTTGTTTCCAACGGCGAAGGTCGAACCATCGTTGTCCTTCGAATACCAGTTCGGCTTGGCGTTCGTAATAATAAGCGTCCCAAATATCGTCACTTGCTTGTATTTCAGGCAAACCTACGCGGCGACGTACTTTGTTGATGTATTCTCGTGCGCCTTCTGCTCCTTCTATATTACCTAATTGGATTTGACATTCGGCATAGTTCAGATAGATTTCGGATAAGCGGATGAAGAACCACGGAGTAGTGTGCATTGTTGTTCCTGCCGAGTTATAGTTCGGATCGAGGAATTTACGCATAGAGTAGCCCGTATTGCTGGCATTCCAGTAATATTCTCCCTGATCGCTGTCTCTTCCGGCGGTTACACCCGATTCGCCGGGACGGAATACTTCGACTTCACGTCGGCCGTCTCCGTACCCCCACATATCTCCGTCAAGGATGAAAGCAGCGTAGAATCGAGGCTCACGACCTTTCCATGCATCGGGCATGTCGCCTGCCGCTGCCCAATATTCTGCCTGCGGAACGAAATCGCTGCCGTCGGAGTTCTGGAAGAAATCGGCAATTTCTTGCGTCGGGTTAAAGTTACCCCATCCTTGAAATCCGTTGCCGATACCGCAAGGAGCCTGATAGAGATAAGACATATTCTCGCCTGCTCCGTATTGAGGGTCGTATAGTTTTTCGAAGATGACTTCCGGATTCTCAGGATCAAGGAACAAAGCCCCGTATTCATCGCTTACGGTTTTGGGGTCGGTAACTACGTTGCTCGTATTGATATCCTGTAAGTGATATATGTTTAAATCGAATACGGCATGGGCAGCGTCGGCCGCAGCTTGCCATTTTTCAGGAGACGGCGTACCGAATAACGGACTTGCCTGATAAAGCAGTACTCTTGATTTCAAAGCCAATGCAGCCCCTTTGGTCGCCCGTCCGAAATCGCTGTTGTCGGGATAAACATCGGGGAGAAGAGAAGCAGCATCATCGCAATCTTTTACAATGAAAGCAGCCACATCATCCATATCGGCACGTGATTCTTCAAACTGATCGTTCAAACCGAATGTATGGTCGATGAGAGGAACACGTCCGTACAGACTGTATAACATGTGGTAATTCCAAGCTCTGAGGAATAAAGCCTGTCCTTTTTGCCAGTTTTTCCATTCTTCATCTCCCGGCACTTCATCAATGCGTTCCAAGAACAGGTTAATGCTTTTGATATAGCCGTAATATGTTCCCCATGGGTCCCACATGGTATCATCCCAGCCGATACTATATGTATCGCAGTTTAGCAGGCCTTGTGTTACATTTTCAGAGCCGTAGGTATGTTTCTGATAAACCTCGTCTGTAAAATGAGCGAAACGAGTCCCTTTCATGGTTTCTGCCCATAGGTTGACGTATTGTGCGTTCAGGTAAGTTTCAGAAAGAGCGAGGTCGCTCCAGATTGCTTCATCAGAGAAAGAGTTGAGAGGTTCGACATCTAATATATCTGTACACGATGTGCTTCCCAAACTCATGCAAGCCAAAGCCAATGTATATAAGTAATGTTTTGTTTTCATGGTTGTCGATGTTTTTTTTAGAAAGTAATGTTAGTACCGAAAGTAATCATACGCTGTAACGGGTATGCCAAGATACCGTTTGAGTTGATTGCGTATCCGTTTTCATCTTTGGATGTGCCGACTTCGGGGTCACATATTTTCATTTTATCAAATGTAAACAAGTTGTTTCCGTTTACGTAAAAACGCCACTTTTGGATACCGATTTTCGAGGTGAGCGACTGAGGTAGGGTATAACCGATTTCCATTGATTTCAGACGGAGGAAAGCGGCATTGCGGAGCCACCATGTAGAAGCACTTCCATTCCATGTATCACCGTAAGTCTGTTTGATGAAGGCTTTCGGCCAGCGGGCGTTCAGATTTTCTTCGGCAGTGTTTTCTGTGCGCCAACGTCCTTCGTAAAAGTCTGTTACCATATTCATGGTGGGTTGTACTAACTGTACGGCTTTAGCCTGTCCTTGAAAGAAGATGTTCAGGTCGATGCCTTTCCATGAACCGTTCAGTGTGAAACCGTAGATAATTTTCGGCGTTGCAGATGCGTTGATACGGATAGCGTCATCCCATGTAATTGTTCCGTCGCCGTTTGTATCCTGATAAATCAAGTCGCCGGGCGCGGCATTGTCCATGTGAGGCGTGTTGTCTACTTGTGCCTGATTCTGATAGATACCCAATGCTTTGTACAATACTAGTCCGTCTATCGGATTTCCCGTTGTCCGTTGCCATTCGGGGGTAGAAATAGCTTCGTCCATGTAAACTACTTTGTTTTCTGCGTATGTAAAGTTTCCGGTAATTCCCCATTCGAAGTCGCCGGCGCGGTCGTGATAAGAAGCCACGATTTCTACTCCCGAATTATTTACCTTACCTAAGTTTTCGGCAGGGAGCACCAATCCTGTATACGCCGGTATAGATGCGCTACGGGTAATTAATATATCGCTACGCTTGGATTTGAACCAGTCGAAATCCAATGTAAATTTACCGTTCAAGAACGAAGCCGAGAATCCGAGGTTGGTAGTGTTTGCTGTTTCCCACGTAACCAGCGGATTGGCTGTACGGGTTAGATAAAAACCTTTGTTAACCGCAGCGGCATCGCCCGTACCGAAGTAAGCTCCACTGTCTGCAAACGCATATTGTGAAAGATATTGGTAAGCAGTGATGTTGTCGTTACCCATCTGTCCCCATGAAGCCTTGAGCTTAAGGAAATCGATGTAAGGTTTCACCGGTTCGAAGAACTTTTCTTCAGAGATAACCCACCCCAAAGAGAATGACGGGAACAAGCCCCAGCGGTGTCCTTTGGCAAAGTTCATAGACCCATCGTATCGCATGGTTACTTCTGCCAGATATTTGTCCATGTACGAATAGTTTACACGTCCGAAGAAGTTTACACGTGCAGTTTTGTCTGAAGAACCGTTGTTGTCCTTATCAGCCGGTACGTCGCTTCCGGCAAATAAATCCATCAGCGTGTTCGACAAGAAGTTGGTACGATATCCTGACAGCGTGTGGTAGTTATATTTGCTCTGTTCGTAAGCTACAAAAGCATTTACTTTATGACTGTCGTTAAAAGTACGTTCGTAACCGATACGGGCATTCAGGGTGATGGTCGAATAACGGGTAGCCCAGTCGTTCAGGCTGATTTGTCCCGTGTCAGAACGCCTGTTCTGATACTCTTGTGTAGCGTTGTCATAATAATAAAGGTCGTATGGCTGATTGATTTGTTTGCCATCGCTAAACGTATAGTCGATGGCGGCATATCCTTCGGCATACAGTCCTTTCGTGATAAAGTCAAGGTCGACATGCAGTAAAGGCTTGATGTTGATGACATTCGTCGTATAGTTATTCGACCCCGGCTGATCGGTTACCATGATTGCCGCATTACGGGTTACTCCGTCATAGCCTACTCGCGGCAGTCCGTTCGGGTAATAAGGCGCACTTCCGGGGAAGGTACTTAAGAAGTAAGTAAACAAATACGGAGTAGTATAAATTCCGCGTTGGCGCTGTTCCTGTCTGCCCAATATGTCTAAACTAAAACGTATCGACTTGTTTATTTGGGCATCGATATTAGACATCAGTTGGAACTGTTTGTAATCTTGTGCCGAGTTCTTATAAATCGCGTCCTGCCACATATATTGTGCGGAAGTGTAAAATGAAATTTTGTCTGTACCTCCGCTGATAGACAGGCTGTGCTGCGTTTTACCCGCCCAGTTTTTTGCAACCTCGTTCCACCAGTCTGTATCCGGATAATTAATCGGGTCATCATGGTTCAGATAATGTTGCAACACCTCATCGGAATATGTAATACCGGCCTGATCATGACGCGGGTCGGCATCATACTCATTTACATACGTAGCATATTGATATGCATTCAGCATTTCAGGGATTTTGGTAGGCTGGGAGATTGAATAACTTCCGTTATAGTTCACCGAAATTTTCCCTTCCTTTCCGCGTTTGGTGGTGACCAAGATAACACCGTTTGCCGCACGCGCTCCGTAAATGGCTGCCGATGCGTCTTTCAGTACGGAAATGCTTTCAATGTCTTCAGGATTCAGGTGACTGAACGAGCGGTCGGCAATACCGTCTACCACAATCAGCGGCGAAGTGCTTCCCAAAGTACCTTTACCGCGAATCAATATATCCGCATTGTCTTCACCCGGTTCTCCCGAACGGGTATTGGCTATGATACCGGCCGTTTTTCCGGCAAGTGTATTGGTCAGGTTTGCCGCTGCAACTTTTTTCAAATCCTCACCTCCTACTTGTGATACAGAACCTGTCAACGTGGCTTTCTTTTGCGTACCATATCCTACCACGATGACTTCATCCATAATCTCTGAATCTTCTTTCAGTGTGATTTTTTGTTTTCCACCTTGTAATTCTGCCGCCGATACCTCCTGCGATTTATATCCGATATAGCTGATTACCAGTGTGGCATTAGGCGATACGTTAAGGCTGAAATTTCCGTCGATGTCCGTAATCGTTCCGTTTGTAGTACCTTTTTCCATCACGTTTGCCCCGATAATCGGTGTACCGTTGGCGTCTGTTACATTACCTTTTACTGTTCTGTTTTGTTGAGTAATTTCCGAGACTTGAGTCATGCTTTCTTCAGAATATGCCATTGCGCTGAGAGTACAGGCAGAAAGCACGATGCAAGCAGTGGTTTTCATGAATGCTTGACAGAAAAGCATTCGTTTTAGTTGTGTTTTCATCATAAGTAAGGCTTTTAATGTGATTTATACTTGCATTATGTGTTTTTCACGCACTTGCAAATTTAAATTCATACAGTTGCTTTTTATGACAAAATCGTCCGTTTTGATAGAAAAATCGTCTATTTTGATGAGATATTCCTCTTTTGTAGTCGTTTTATTTCTTTGTATTGATGCCCGGTAAAAAATAGAGAGGATAATTGCAGCTTTTATGCGTAATGAGCTTGTTTTCAGCTTTATCCGGTTTTGGGGGAAGTATGAAAAAACGCTACCCATAGAACAGGTAAGTTCTATGGGTAGAATCGGACAGTTCTACCGCATGTGTTGGCCGACACTAACGGTAGCCTCATGCTTTGACGGCACGCAATATTTCCCGCTTTCCTCCCGGAGGACCGGGCAAGCGCTCTACTGTAAATCCGGCGGATTGCAGCATACGGCGCACGACTCCTTTGGCGCAATAGGTGGTTAGGATTCCTCCGCGGTTGGTCTGGCGGAATAGAGTTTCGAACAGAGACTGACTCCACATTTCAGGTTGTTTTTCGGGAGCAAATGCGTCGAAGTAAATTACATCGTAATTGTCTTCAAAATGATAAGTCGTGAAGTCGGTTTCTATTTTGCAAAGTGTGAAATGGGGAGAAATGGCAACCGGGATGTTCCACTCGGCTTGGTGGAGAGCATAATAACTTGCGGCATGTTCGGGCGCGATGTGTTCGGGATAGTTCAGGCTGCGGACGACGCTTTCGGCAAGGGGATAGCGTTCGAGGGTTGTAAACCGTATGTTGCGTTTGCTTCGTTCGGCTTCCAACTGTGTGAGAAATGCGTTTAGTCCCGTCCCGAATCCGATTTCGAGTACGTGAGGGGCAGAAACTGCGGAATGTTTCAACCCCATATTAATAAATATGTGTTCCGATTCGGTGAGTGCCCCTTTTACGGAATGATAATGTTCGTTCAGTTCGGGAACGAAAAGCGTATTGCTGCCGTCGGCAGTTTGTTCGATTTGTATCATGAGGCTAAAATAATTTATAAATGCCCAAAGCTGTAGCCACGAGGATGGTGTAACGTCCTAATTTGCCAATGCTCATCGAGAGGGTTACTATCCAGACGTTGGCTCGCATGAGACCTAAAACAATCAGGATGGCATCGCCGATAACGGGAAGGAAAGAGAATAGAGCAATCCATGAACCGCGTCCGTGGATAAACCGCTTGGCACGCTCCATTTGCTTTTGGTCTACTTTGAAATATTTCTCTATCCATTCCATTTTCCCGAGGTGACCTATCCAGTAGCAAGTCAGGCCTCCCAAAACATTTCCTGCCGTAGTAGCGAGTGTAGAACCTACCGGGTCGAGTCCGAATCCGATACATGCCAATAATACGGCTTCGGAACTGAAAGGAAGAATTGTTCCCGCCAAGAAAGCGGATATGAACATTCCCCAGTAGCCCCAGTCGGTCATGAATTGAATAAATGCGTCCATAAGTTGAATAAGAAAAGCAATCCCCACAGTGAGAGCACTACGGGTAGGAAGATGCGGGTGAAACGGTTGAATGTAAGTGCCAGCAAATGTCCGCTGGTGATGCTGCCCGTAATGAGCAGTATCGGAAGAAGTGCATTCAGGTGCTGAGGCTGTAAAACGGTCAGCAGCAGGATGCCTCCGCCTATCGCAATCAGGCTGCGCAACAGGATGCGGGTTTGTACTTTATCCTGATAGGTATGCGTAAGACTTTGGGTACTGCTTACGGCGGTTATTACAGCGATTGTTGCCCATGAGATGATTTGTGATAGTGTGAGTGCGGAATAATCGACAGGCATGAAATGTATCACTTCCACTAAGGGGGCGTAGGTAACTTCTGGCGTGTGTGTAATGTAAAGATGATAGCAAAGCAGCATGAGGTAAGGCACGCATAACCCCATAAGTCCGGCAAAAAACGTGCGCCAGTTGAACGAGCGCAGGCTGCCCATTAAGATGTAGAATAGCGGGATGAAATACATGATATGCGGCATAAACAAGCTGCCGATGCTCATGCAAAGGAAAGCATGAAATATCGTTGTTGAGGCATACCGCGATTCATAGCTTTGGAATAAGCTATATATCGCAGCCAAGAAAAGCAAGGGAACCCACGTTTGTGTAGAGAAAGAATAAAGGAAAGGACAGGCTGCGAAAAAAAGCATGAACATGGCGGGAGGGAATGCGGTACGTGTACGTATCAGGGCAAACGCCGTATTCATTTCGATTAGCATATACGCCATGACCGCACATACGCCAAGTGTGATTCCGTCTGTCAGCTGTTTGGTATTTATCAGGCAGACAATCACAGCCAGTAGGATAGCAGCGGGAAGCGTGATTCTTCCCGTTGCTATGCGGTATTGAAATTTGTTTCTTCCAATCATCAATAGAGTGGGTTAGAGGTCGAACCCGATGTCTGAACGGAAATATTTCTTTTCGAACTGAATCTTTCCGGCGTTGTTAAACGATTGTGCCAATGCCTCTTCTTTGTTCGACCCGTATGAGCTGACGGCGATAACACGTCCTCCGGCTGTAACTACCTGCCCGTCTTTCAAGGCTGTTCCGGCATGGAATACGATGCTGCCTCCGGCTTTTGCCTCTTCAATGCCCGTCATGGGGAATCCTTTTTCGTAGGTTTCGGGGTATCCGCCCGATACCAACATCACGCAAACAGCAGCGCGCGGGTCGATTTCCAGTGTCTTTTCGGCAAGGTTTCCTTCGGCAACCCCTTCCAAAAGGTCAACCAAATCGCTCTTGATGCGGAGCATTACGCTTTCTGTTTCGGGGTCTCCCATGCGTACATTATATTCGATGACCATCGGTTCGCCTTTCACGTTTATCAGTCCGAAGAAGATAAAGCCTTTGTAGTCGATTCCCTCGGCAGCCAATCCTTCTACTGTGGGACGGATGATGCGGTCTTCTACCTTTTTCATCCATTCGGTATCGGCAAACGGAACCGGAGAAACCGAACCCATGCCGCCGGTGTTCAGTCCTTTGTCTCCCTCGCCAATGCGCTTGTAATCCTTAGCTTCGGGAAGAATTTTGTAGTCTTTTCCGTCGGTCAATACGAATACAGAACATTCTATACCGCTTAAAAACTCTTCAATAACCACGGTTGCCGAGGCATTGCCGAACATTCCGCCCAACATTTCCTTCAGTTCTTTCTTGGCTTCTTCAAGCGTAGGCAGAATCAATACACCTTTTCCGGCGCACAGCCCGTCGGCTTTCAGTACGTAAGGAGCTTCCAGAGTTTCAAGAAATGCCAATCCTTCTTCCAAGTTATCAGCCGTTACGCTTTTATATCCGGCTGTGGGGATGTTATGACGTTGCATGAAGCCTTTGGCAAACTCTTTGCTTCCTTCCAGTACGGCGCCCGCTTTCGATGGACCGATAACGGGAACATGCTTCAGCGCTTCATCGTTTTTGAAATAATCGTAGATACCTTTTACCAGCGGGTCTTCCGGTCCTACCACTACCATGTCGATGCCGTTGCTCGTAACAAACTGTTTGATTGCGGCAAAGTCATCGGCTTTGATAGCAACATTTTCGCCCACTTCAAGCGTTCCGGCGTTTCCCGGAGCGATGTATAGTTTCTCGATTTTCGGACTTTGTGCGATTTTCCATGCCAATGCATGTTCGCGTCCGCCTGAGCCTAAGAGTAAAAGTTTCATAAGTATGTTGGTTTAAAAGTAAAGTTTCTTGTTGTTATTTCTTTTTTAAGTGGTCTTCAAAGTAGCGCGTAATGTGTTCGTGCAAATGTACGCGGTCTCTTCCTACCATGTTATGTCCGTCTTCCGGATAAACAAAGAAGTCGGGATGGGTTCCTGCGTCGATACATGCACGGAGGAACGTATAGCTATGTTGGGGAACGCAGGTAGGATCTGTTCCTCCGATAATGATTTCCAGCCGTCCTTTCAGATTGCCTGCCTTCTGCTTCAAATCAGAGCCTTTGTAACCTTCGGGATTGGTTTGCGGAGTGTCCATGTAACGTTCGCCGTACATTACTTCGTAGAATTTCCAGTCGATAACAGGACCTCCTGCCACACCTACCTTAAAAATGTCGGGATAGGTAAGCATCAGATTGGTAGTCATGAATCCTCCGAAGCTCCATCCGTGTACGCCGATGCGTTCGTCATCTACGTATGATAGGGATTTCAGAAACTCCACGCCTTTTACTTGGTCTTTCATTTCTTCTACTCCCAAATGACGGAAAGTACAGTTTTCAAATTGCAGACCTCGGTTATCGCTTCCCCTGCTGTCTACGGTCAGCATTACATAACCTTCCTGAGCCATGTATAAGTCCCATCCGCGTGCATCGTAGAAGCGGGTATTGTGAATGAGTTGGGCATGAGGGCCACCGTATACATAGATTATTGCCGGATATTTCTTGTTCGGGTCGAAATTCACCGGTTTGATGAGGCGGTAATATAAATCCGTAGTCCCGTCTGCCGCTTTGATGGTTCCTACACTGATTTCGGGCAGGTTGAACTGTTCGCGCATCGGGTCGGTGGCAGTCAGCAGCGTAACTCCTTTCTTCCCGTTGGTAGGCAGGATGCTGATTTCGCGTGCCACTTCAAACGAGGTGAAATTATCTATCAAGTATTTGCCACTTGCCGATAATTTGGCGCGGTGTGTGCCGTCTGTTCTTCCCACCGGCGTACGTTTTCCCGTCTTCACGTTTACGGCAAAGATATTGGTTTGCAGGGGAGACACCTCCGTGCTTGCAATGATGACTTCTTTCTTATCCGGATTGAAGCCAATGATGTCTTGCACCAACCATTCGCCTTGCGTCAGTTGAGTAGTTTTCAGCGATTCGCTTACAGAACCGTCATAGCCTTCCCGTCTTTGCTGGGCAGGCGACAGAACTGTTTTCGTATCCATCAGATACAGATGATGGAAACCGTCACGCTGGCTCCAGTAGATAAACTTCGTGTCGTCCCACGGTAAGAATACGATGGGATGTTGAGGCTCTACGTATTTGGGATGCTCTTCTTCGTATAACACACCTTCTTTCTCTCCGCTTGCCGCGTTGTAGCGAACCAGTTGTGCGTGGTTTTGGTCGCGGTTCAGTTCGATAACATAGACGCTCTGTTCGTCGGGCGACCAACTGATGTTGGTAAAATAGCGGTCAGTCGGGTCGCCTGCTTTCAGATAAACAGTTTTCGCTGTCTTTACATTATATATACCTACGGTTACTTTATGGCTCGTCATACCTGCCATCGGATATTTGTCCGGCTCAAGCGTGGCGATGCGCGTTGAGGTATTTACTTGCGGATAATCCGTCACCATGCTTTGGTCCATGCGGTAGAAAGCAAGATATGTTCCTTTGGGACTCCAGAACGTGCCTTTCATGATACCGAATTCGTTGCGGTGAACCGACTGACCGTAAACCACGCCTTCTTCCGTTTCGTTCGGATTGATTTGCGTACCGTCAACAAACAGGCTGTTTCCTATGGTGTAAGCTGTATGGCTATTTGCCGGGCAGAAGTCAGGGTTTGCCGGTTCTTTTTCTTTGCCGAGCTGCGTACACAGACTGATGTCCTTGCTTCCGAAGTCATATATAACAGAATAACGGTCGTGTCGGAAATAAATCTTTTTTTGTTCCGCCCACGGAAAAGATACACTCATCAGCGAGTAAAGCGGTTTTAGCCCTTTCGATTTCAAGGCATCATTCACCTCTTCCAGCGTAACGAGCGTGGTTTCTTCGCCACTCTTTACGTCTACCGTCTTTATGTCTTCCACGTCGGCGCGTACACATACATCGCCCCACCAGTCCAGCCCCGGCATGTTCTTCGGAGTCAGATTAAAGTAATTAGCTCCCCCCGGAATCACGTCTTCCAGCGTGTACGGGCTTTTCTCTTGGGCAGATAAAGCAAATGTAGTCATACAGTATAAAACGAAAAGTTGGAATATACGTTTCATTTTGATTCGTTGTTTGGATTGATGTTTTTGAAGATTCGGGCAGACTCGTGAGCCTGCCCTTACCCGATTAATTGTTGTTTGTTATTCATCGCTTTTATCCGTCTGTCTGCGCCGATGTATGTATTGCGGAACATTGGGCTTGCGGCGGCGTCCTTCCGATGACGGACGGAAATCCCTGCGGCGTTCTTCACGGGAATCATCTCTGCGGCGTTCCTCGCGGGAATCATCCCTGCGGCGTCCTCCGCGTGAGTCATCCCGTCGGCGTTCGTTGCGGAATCCGTCGCGGCGCTCCCGTTTGCCGTATTCCACCTTTTCACCGCGCCGGCGAGGACGGAACGATGCTTCTTCACGCTTAGGCTTGAATTCTTCACCCTCATGTTCCGTGCGGAATTCCTTGTATTTGCCGTCGAATATTTGATATTTACGGAACTGACATTCCAATGCACCGTTAAACAGAGGCACTTTCACCGATGGTTTCAGCCCGATTTGGTCGAAACACTCATCGCGATAACTCAAAATCCAAGCATCGTTGCCTACGAAAGCATGTTTCAACCGTTCGCCTATCATCTGATACAAACCCAACAAGTCGTTTGCCGAGATGCGTTCACCGTAAGGCGGATTCGTGATGATGATACTCTTTTCGGTCGGCTGTTCAAACTGCTGGAACGGCTGGATACGCAATACAACGTCTTTGCTCACTCCCGCCGCCTTTACGTTATGCGTGGCTATTTCGTTCGCTTTCGGGTTATTGTCGTATCCGTAAATCTTGTGTGTAAATTCGCGTTCCTTCGAGTCATCATTATAAATGTTGTCGAAAAGTTCTTGGTCGAAGTCTTTCCACTTCTCGAATCCAAATTCTTTGCGGAAAACCCCCGGAGCAATGTTTCGGGCTATTAAGGCAGCCTCAATGGGGATAGTACCCGACCCGCACATCGGGTCAATCAAGTCGCATTCGCCGCGCCATCCCGTCATCAGAATCATTCCTGCCGCCAGTACCTCGTTTAGCGGAGCTTCTACCTGCTCTTGGCGATATCCGCGCCGGTGCAGCGATTCGCCCGAACTGTCCAGCGAAAGCGTACACTGGTTTTCAGCAATGTGTATGTTAATCGCCAAATCCGGGTTGTTGATGCGTACCGACGGACGGTTGCCCGTACGTTCGCGGAAGTAATCCACGATGGCATCTTTCACCTTGTACGCTACGAATTTAGAGTGTCGGAACGTTTCTGAGAACACTACGGCATCTACTGCAAAGCTGTCCGTGTTGTTGAGAAAGTCCGTCCATTCGATACTTTTTACCGCGTCGTATACTTCGTCTGCGTTTTGAGCTGTAAAATGTTTGATAGGTTTTAAGATGCGGATTGCCGTGCGTAAGCAAAAATTTGCGCGATACATCATTTCTTTATCTCCGGTAAAAGAAACCATGCGGCGTCCGATTTCAATGTTGTCGGCTCCTAATTCAGTGAGTTCTTGTGCCAACACCTCTTCCAGTCCCTGAAAGGTTTTGGCGATAAGCTCAGATTGTTGATTCATTTCAATTAAATTACGTAATTTCTGTTTGACGATGCAAAAATAGAAATTTCCGCTCAGCTAATCAACTGTTTGAAAGTGTTTTTAAATACGCGGTTTAAATTTAGCCGGCTATTTGGGCGCGCAGACATTAGTGCTTTATTTGATGCGGATAAGTTCTTTCCATTCGGACTATGTTTCATGCGCTGATCGGATTTCTCATTTTCCTCTTGTGTTGAGCTGCAAGAGCCTGTTTTAAACTTGACAATTCAACAACAAGAGCAGAAATTGAAAGGACAAGTCATTGATGCCAAAACAGGCGATCCTGTTATCGGAGTAAATGTACTTGTTAAAGGAACTGCAACCGGAACGATTACAGACATTGACGGAAAATACGAGTTAAGTGCTCCCGTTGGTTCCATCCTCCAAATTTCTTTTATAGGTTATAAGACCGTAGAGATAAAGGCTACAGCCACCGAACAAACCGTCCAACTGCATGAAGATGCAGAAACACTGGACGAAGTTATCGTGGTAGGTTATGGTGTACAGAAAAAGGAGAGTTTGACGGGTGCCATGTCTACGTTGAAAGACAACAGGCTGAAAGATATTACTACGCCGACCGTTGAAAACATGTTGAATGGCAAGGTTTCCGGAGTATATGTAGCGCCGGGATCAGGACAACCGGGTTCTAACGGGGCTGTGCAGATTCGTGGACGTGCCACTCTGAGCGGCAGCACCTCTCCGCTGTGGGTTATTGACGGCGTGATTGTTGGCGAAGACCCCGGTGTGTTAAATCCGTCGGATATTGAAAGCATGACTATATTAAAAGATGCTGCTTCTACTGCTATCTACGGTTCACAGGGTGCCAATGGTGTCATTATTGTGACAACCAAGATGGGAAAAAGTGAAAAAATGAAGATAAACGCTTCTGTTAAGTTGGGTGTGAGTACAATGACCAACGGAAAGATGGAAGTAATGAACGGAGCAGAACTATACGATTATTATGCATCTTTTCCCAATCAAGAAGATATCAAATTCTCACGTTGGAATCCTGATTTGAGAAATTCCAACTTCGACTGGGGGGAATTGGCTTCACAAGCAGGATTTACTCAAGACTATAACATCTCTTTATCAGGAGGAAGTGACAAAATGAGTTCTTATTTCTCATTGGGATATTATAGCGAAGAAGGAACTGTAAAGGGATATAAGTACGACCGGTATAGTTTCCGTTACCGCTCTAACTATAAACCATTTTCTTGGTTGACCATAAAGCCGAACATCTCAGGTTCGATGAAAAACACAGATGACTCTCAGTACGACTATACTGCCAAATATACCATGTTCCCGTGGGATAGTCCGTATGATGAAGAGGGTAATTTGGTTCCCGACCGATACAGTGGATGGGTGGATAGTTCTGACTTGAATTACCTGAACTCCATTTCTTACGGAAATCATACTACACGGAAAACCTACGAATTTTCCGGTAATTTCGACTTTGATATCAGATTTACCGACTGGCTGACTTTTACTTCGGTCAATAACTATCGTTGGACGGGATATTTCCAGTCTATCTATACAGACCCCCGTACAGACAGTGCTTCCGGAGTGCAAGGACGTGTAGAGGAAGAACAAACCAATTACATACAGCGCTACACCAACCAGTACCTGACTTTCAACAAGATGTTTGGAAAACACTCCGTACAAGCATTGTTGGCTTATGAGTTTATGGATACTTCATCCAAAATAATCAATGCCAAAGGTACCGGTATTGTTTCCGGATTTGAGGTGTTGGATGCCACTGCCACTCCCGAATCAGTAGGAGGAAGTCTCACCGAATGGGCAAAACAGTCTGTATTTGCCAAAGTAAATTACAACTATGATAACCGTTATCTTGCCGAAGCATCTATCCGTCGAGACGGTGCTTCTAACTTCGGTGACGACAAGAAGTATGGTAATTTCTTCTCAATCAGTGCCGGATGGAACATCAACCGTGAGAAATGGTTCAAGGCTGATTGGGTAGATGTATTGAAGCTGCGTGCCTCTTACGGTTCGGTAGGTAATGTGCCGTATTCTAAATATCCGCAATATGGTTTGTATTCCGTATCTTCTAATTATAACGGTATTCCTGCCATCCTCATCAGCCAAGTAGGTAACAAAGATTTGACATGGGAGCAGACTTATACAACCGGAGTAGGTATTGATGCCAACTTCTTTGATAACCGTTTGCGCTTGGTATTCGATTATTACAACAAATACACCTCTAACATCTTATATCAAGTCCCGGTTTCCGGACTGACTGGTATCACCAGCCGTTGGCAGAATGTAGGAGAGATGCGTAACTCCGGTATCGAAGTAACCATTGGAGGTGACATTATCCGTACCAAAGACTGGTTATGGAGCCTTGACCTGAATATGGGTTATAACAAAAACAAGTTGGAAAAACTGTATGGCGATGACCCGAACATGATGATTATCGGCGGCGGTGGAAATGATACTACAATAGCCGGAGCAGCCGACAAGGTATTGAAGGTGGGTTATAGTACCGACAGATATTATTTGCGTGAGTGGGCAGGGGTTGACCCGAAAAACGGAGCTCCTTTATGGTACAAGAACGATGGCAGTGGAGAAACAACCAGCAATTACTCTGAAGCAAAACAAGTAATGACAGATGCCACATCGCCTAAGCTGTTTGGTGGATTCAATACTTCTTTGGTTTGGAAGAACATAGATTTGAATGCTTCATTCGGATTTTCACTTGGCGGCAAAATCTATAACTATTCACGTCAGGAATACGATTCAGACGGTGCGTATACAGACCGTAACCAGATGAAACTGATAGACGGATGGTCACGCTGGGAAAAAGAAGGCGATATTGCCACACACCCTGTTGCGTCTTACGGTAACAGAAGCAATTCAAACAAGGCATCTACCCGTTATCTGGAAGATGGAGATTACCTGAAGTTGCGCTCATTGTCTATCGGTTATAACTTAGACCTGTCTAAGTATTACATTCAGAATATGCGTATCTACTTTACAGCCGAGAATGTGTTTACCATTACGGGATTCTCCGGTATTGACCCCGAAGTTCCTGCTTACTATGATTCAACAACCGGTACATACAAATCAATCGGTACTGCAGGAGCAGACCTTTATCCGTCTACACGCAAATTCATGTTCGGTATTAATCTAACCTTCTAATTCGCAATTTTATGAAAAAGATAACTTCAACCATACTTTTATCCCTCGCTATCACAGGAGGAGCGCTTACTTCTTGCGACATAGACCGATTCCCTAACAGTTACATGGAATCAGACCAAGTGTCAGACAACCAAGAGGTACTATTTGACAATATGCTTAATGGCATGTACGCACAGTTGAAAACATGGTCAGACCCGATGCACCGTCTGGGTGAATATGCCGGCGATAACATGATGATTCGCGGCTCTTCTACCGATGCCTTTTATGAATTTATCACTTATTCGCGTACGCCGGACAATTACCGTTTGCAGAACTTCTGGGACTACGGATACAAGGCGATTGCACAGGCTTCAAACATCATCAATATGGCGAAAGAGACCGACGATGCAGAATTTAACAGCAAGTTGGGAGAATGTTACTACGTGCGCGGTATGATGTATTTCTATCTCTGCCGTGCTTTCGGACGCCCGTATTACCAAGCACCCGACAAGAATCTCGGAGTACCTATCGTTAATGGAACTCCCAGCGAAGACGAAATCGGGAACTTGTCTTTGCCGGACCGTTCTACTGTGAAAGAAACCTACCAGCAAGCCATTAATGACTTGCGTACGGCAGAAAAATTGATTACCACTTCGTTTTCAAGTCCCGACTATGCCTCTAAGGAAGCAGCCCAAGCCATGCTGTCGCGCGTATATCTGTACATGAGCGGAACTTATGAAAATCCGAACAGGGAATATGCTGATTCGGCAATCTATTACGCCGACCGTGTGATTGAATCGCCCAATTTCCATCTTGTTTCCCGTGAAGACTATATGAAGTCTGCCCGGACAATGCCTGAAAACTATTCCGAAGCAATCTTTGTCATCAAGCGTCTGGCTGCCGACTTCCCCGGTTCAGATTACTATTATGGTATCGGAGGTATGTACTCCAACATCGGGGGTATGGGATGGGGCGAAATGTACGCCAGTGCCAAATACCTTGAATTGTTAGACGAAACCAAACGTAACGACTGGAGAAAAGGCGACGAAGGAATCGTGGACGCACGTGCCAAATTTATCGAACCGCAATATATTACGGACGATAACGGAGATTACACCGAAGTATTGCGTTTCATCACTCCCAATGCAACCGGTACGGGATATACTTACGTACAGCTTCCGGTCAATGCAAACAAAACGCAATGTAGTGAGGGGGATAAAACTTATCCCATTACGCTTTCTTCGGACAGAACTCCCGAAGAAGAGTATTACACCATCAATTATAACGGAGCAACATACACCGGTGTAATTGACTATCAGATTGCTTTGAACAACGGTTATCCGATGTTCTATATCACCAAATGTTCGCGTGAAGACGGATTGGAGTCACAACTCCATTCACCCATCATCTCTCGTTTGGATGAAATGTACCTGAATCGCGCTGAGGCATACGTAAAGAAAGGCTTGCTTGAAGAAGCCAGAGCCGATGTCAATATGATACGTGAACGTGCCATCAATGCAGAAGCCGGATACGACCAAGCAACCTTTGCTGCTGATGCCGCTAACTTGGTGGACAAGGAACGTCAGTTGGAAATGGCTTATCAGGCAGAGCGTAGCTATGACGTGTTCCGCAATGGCGGCACGCTGACCAGACGCTATCCCGGTCCGCATCCTATTGATGACGTACCTGCTACCGATTACCGTGTGACTTATTATATCCCGCAGACGGCTATCAACTCTTATCCGAGCGGAAGTACATTGACTCAGAACCCGACAAGTGATAGCGGAGTAATTCTTAATTAATCTGATAACATTTTATACGGGCTGCCTCATCCATCAGGGTGGGGCAGCTTTTTTTATATAAAACTTTTCCTCTCGGAAAATTTTCTTTCCATCGGCATGGGATTGATTTTCCCTTGCCGACACATTTTATAACCCGGCATGGCGGGTCGTATAACTCACCTTGCCGGGTTATATAACCCACCATGCTGGGTTTTACGACTCGGCAAGGTGGGTTATAAAATTCGATAGGCGGCGAAACTGTTTTCTTTCCCAAAAAGTGCTATCTTTGCCGCGTGATGACAGAAAACAAAACAGTTTTATTGGGCATGAGTGGCGGAACTGACAGCTCGGTTGCCGCTCTGCTGCTTCAGGATGCCGGCTACGAGGTGACCGGCGTTACGTTCCGGTTTTATGAAAAAGACGGTGATACGGAATACCTCGACGATGCGCGCGACCTTTGTAACCGTTTGGGGATTCGACATTTGGTACACGATGTGCGCGAAGTATTTGCCGAGCGCATCATCAGCTATTTCGTTCGCGAGTATATGGCAGGGCATACCCCCGTGCCTTGCACATTGTGTAACAATTACCTGAAGTGGCCTTTGCTGTCTCAAATAGCCGATCGCGAGGGCATTGCCCGGTTTGCCACGGGACATTACGTAAGGCGGCGGCTTATCGACGGTTACTGGCACATCACTGCGGGGGCAGACCCCGATAAAGACCAGTCGTTCTTTTTATGGGGACTTCCCCAATCCATCCTGAGCCGGATGTTGCTGCCGATGGGCGAACTGACGAAAACACGAGTGCGTGAGTTGGCTGCCGAACGAGGCTTCTTGAAAGTAGCCCGTAAGCGCGACAGCTTGGGCGTATGCTTCTGCCCGATGGATTACCGTACGTTTCTGAGGGCTCGTGTTCCGGCGAGTGAAATCATTCCCGGCAGTTTTTACGATGAGCAAGGGAACTACCTCGGCAAGCATGAAGGCTATCCTTTTTACACCATCGGTCAACGCCGCGGTTTGGGCATCTATCTGAACAAAGCTCTGTTTGTGAAAGAGATTCTTCCCCAAGAAAACAAGGTTATCGTCAGCGACCGCTTGCAGTCGCTCGAAAAAACCGAAATGTATCTCACCGACTGGAACATTGTTAACCCCGCCGCGCTGTTGGGATGCGACGACGTAATCGTAAAAATACGCTACCGCAAGCAAGCCAACCGCTGTACGGTGACGCAGACTAACGACGGCAGACTGCACGTCCTCCTTCACGAACCGCTTGCCTCTATCGCTTCCGGTCAGGCAGCCGCCTTTTACCGCAACGATGTCGTGTTGGGAGGGGGGATTATCGTTTGATGAAATGAAATAAATCCCTTTCCATATCCGGCGATAGGATTATTTTTCATACATTTGCTGCAACCGAATTTGTAACCATGTATAAGAAACAGCCGTTTTATACCGTCCGTTCGATACGGTTCCGCCGATGGAGCCGCAAATCGTATGCTGCTTTTCTCAGCTTGAAGCAGCATGTCACGATAGGTTGTGTGGGGAAGAGTATCGCCGAGGCTTCGCTGCACAAGGGCGGCATGTTCCATGCGGAAAAAAATCAGGGCGCAAGCGGGTTGTACATTGGCAGTGACACGGGGTGCGAAGAACCCGATACAGGGGAAACGGATGTCTGGCTGTTGATGGGAGAACTATGCCCGCAGGTTACGTTGGTAATCGGTCCGGCGAAAGAATATGCGTATTCATTGGTAAAACATATCCGTAAGCACGCCGGTAATAACGGCATGTTTACGGGGATTCAGCGCAGGTTAATGTAGGCTTTTATTGACCGGGAAAAGGTTGGTGAAGCAGGCGTTAACCTGCGTTTTTTTATTCATTAAAAATAGAAGTTATGGAGAATCGTTTGAAAGAGCTGAAAGATAAAGTTTGTGCAGGCGGCAGCATATCGCTTGACGAGGCACGCTGGCTGATAGCAGACGCACCTTTCACGGAACTGTGCGATGCGGCGCACGAGGTAACCGAACGCTGTGCATCACGGACATTCGACCTATGTTCCATCATTAACGCCAAGTCGGGGCATTGTTCGGAGAACTGCAAATGGTGTGCCCAGTCAAGACATTACCGGACGAATGCAGAAACTTACGGTATCGTACCCGGAGAAGAATGTTTGCGCCACGCCCGTTATAACGAGCAACAGGGAGTGCGCCGCTTCTCGCTGGTTACAAGTGGCAGGCGTCCCACGGCAAAAGAAATAGACGTACTGTGCCGGCATTTCGCTCATCTGCGCGAACATTCCGGGATAAGCCTGTGCGCTTCGTTGGGCTTGGCGGATAAAGAACAGTTGGAACGGCTTCACCGGGCAGGCGTGGAACGCTATCACTGCAATCTGGAAACCGCTCCTTCATTCTTCCCTACGCTCTGTACGACCCATACTCAGGAGGAAAAAGTGGTCACCCTGAAGGCTGCACGCGAGGCGGGAATGGATATTTGCTGCGGCGGAATCATCGGGATGGGTGAGACTGCCGTACAGCGCGTGGAGTTTGCTTTCATGCTGCGTGAGCTGGAAGTGAAATCCATCCCCATAAACCTGCTGCAACCCATAGCAGGCACACCGCTGGAACATACCCCCGCACTGACTTCCGAAGAGATTGTTCGCACGGTGGCAATGTTCCGCTTTGTGAATCCGGATGCCTACCTTCGCTTTGCCGGCGGGCGTTCACAGATGGATGAAGAAACCCTCCGGCTCGCACTGCGGGTAGGGGTGAACGCTGCCATTGTGGGCGATTTGCTGACTACGCTCGGCTCGAATGTGGAAGAAGATGTGATACGAATAAAACAAGCTGGCTATGAACTTTGAACAGATGACCGATTCATTCGACAGGGAACACCTGTGGCATCCCTATACTTCTGCCACTCATCCGCTGCCTGCATACAAAGTGCGCCGTGCGGAGGGTTGCGTCATCACGCTCGATGACGGTACGGAACTCATCGAAGGCATGTCGTCATGGTGGTGTGCCGTACACGGTTATAATCACCCCGTGCTGAATCATGCGATAGAAGAACAACTGAAAAGCATGTCTCACGTCATGTTTGGCGGGTTGACCCATGCCCCTGCCATCGAACTGGGCAAACTGTTGCTCCGGATTGTTCCGCCCTCTATGCGGAAAATCTTCTATGCCGACAGCGGTTCGGTGGCAGTCGAAGTGGCTCTGAAGATGGCTGTTCAGTATCAGTACGCCAAAGGATGTCCCAAGCGTACTAATTTTGTAACCATCCGCTCGGGTTATCACGGCGATACATGGAATGCCATGTCGGTATGCGACCCCGTCACCGGAATGCACAGTCTGTTCGGTACAGCCTTGCCGGTACGTCATTTCGTGCCTTCGCCTCAGAGCCGTTTCGGGGGAGAGTGGAACGAACAAGACGTTCTTCCGCTGAAAGAAACCATAGAGACTTACGAAGGCGAGCTTGCCGGACTTATCCTTGAACCCATCGTGCAGGGTGCCGGCGGGATGCGTTTCTACCATCCCCAATACTTGCGCGAAGCCGCCCGCCTGTGCCGGGAACACGGTTTGCTGCTGATATTCGATGAAATAGCCACCGGATTCGGACGAACCGGCAAGTTGTTTGCATGGGAACATGCGGGAGTAGAGCCGGATATAATGTGTATCGGTAAGGCATTGACCGGCGGATACATGACCTTTTCGGCGGTACTGACCACCGATGAAGTTGCTTGCCGTATCTCAGACAATTATCCGAATGCCTTTATGCACGGGCCTACCTTCATGGGGAATCCGCTGGCGTGTGCCGTGGCAAGGGCTTCGGTGGAACTGCTTTTGTCGTCGGGGTGGGAAGCGAATGTAAAGCGGATAGAAACGCAACTGAAAACCGAACTGGCTCCGGCTGCGGAGCTTCCCCAAGTGGCAGACGTACGTGTATTGGGAGCTATCGGAGTTATAGAAACTCGCAAGGAGGTGGACATGGCATGGATGCAGCGCAGGTTTGTGGAAGAAGGCGTATGGGTACGTCCGTTCGGCAGGTTGGTTTACATCATGCCGCCTTTTATTATCTCCGAAAGTCAGCTTACCAAGCTGACTTCTGCGCTGTTGAAGATTATACGTGAAATAAAAGAACAGAAACCTATCGGATGATGAACAGATACGAACAAGAGCTAAGTCGTTTGCAGGCTAAAGGCAATCTGCGTACGCTTCCCGAAGTGAAACATTCCGGCAAATGGATAATAGCCGGAGGCAAAAAGTTACTGAATCTTTCTTCCAACGATTATTTGGGGTTGGCTGCCGATAAAGACTTGCGCCGTCGGTTCATGGAACAGTTGGATGAAGCGGATTTCTTATTCTCTTCCTCCTCCTCACGCCTGCTGACGGGGAATTATCCGGTATGCGAACGATTGGAAAGTTTGTTGGCACGCTTGTTTCAGACGGAAAGTGCGTTGACGTTCAGCAGTGGCTATCACCTGAATACCGGCATTCTGCCTGCTGTGAGCGATAACCATACGCTGATACTTGCCGACAAGCTGGTACACGCCAGTCTGATTGATGGCATCCGCTTGGCTTCGGCAGAGTATATCCGCTACCGGCATCAGGATTACGGACAGTTGGAAGCATTGGTAAGCAAGCACCATGCTGCCTACGAGCGCATCATCATCGTGACAGAGAGTATTTTCAGCATGGATGGCGATGTGACCGACCTCCGCCGATTGGTAGCAGTCAAGAAAACATACCCTAACGTGATGCTTTATGTAGACGAAGCCCATGCCGTCGGGGTGCGTGGAGACAAAGGCTTAGGTGTAGCAGAAGAACAGAACTGTGTGTCGGACATTGATTTCTTATGCGGAACATTCGGCAAGGCAATGGCTTCGGTAGGAGCTTATGTGGTTTGCAGGAAAGAGTTGCGCGAGTTTTTGGTGAATCGGATGCGTACGTTTATCTTTACCACTGCGCTTCCGCCTGTCAATGTAGCTTGGACTTGTTTTATGTTCGAACGCTTGCCGTTGTGGAAAGAACGGCGTATGCACCTTGCAAGGATGGGGCAGCGTTTGCGGAACGCATTGGCGGAACAAGGTATTCCGTGTGTTTCCGGCAGCCATATCGTGCCGCTTGTTGTGGGCGATAGTGCGGATGCCATTCTGAAGGCGGAGGCGTTGAGGCGGAAAGGCTTCTATGTGTTGCCCGTCCGTCCGCCCACAGTCCCCGAAGGCACTTCCCGCTTGCGTTTTTCGTTACGGGCGGACATAGACGAAAGCGAATTGAATGAATTGATAACCTGTTTGCGTTAAAAACGATGGAACAACGATTTTTGAAGAAAGAAAATAATCCTCACCTTTTGTTGTTTTTTGCCGGATGGGGAGCAGACGAACACTTGTTTAATCTTTCCGTTGCCGAAGGATATGACTACCTGCTGTGTTTCGATTATCGGTCGCTTACGTTCGATCACACACTGCTGGCTGGTTATCATTCCATTCGCCTGCTGGCATGGTCAATGGGCGTATGGGCTGCATCGCAAGTATTTGGCGGGAAAAACTTTCCGTGGGAGCGGCGAATCGCGGTAAACGGTACGCCGTTGCCGATAGACGATAACTTGGGCATTCCGGAAGCTGTATTTGCAGGAACGCTGAATAACTTCTCGGAGTCTACGTTGGTGCGATTCCGTAGACGGATGTGCGGAACGGCAGCCGAGGTAAAACGCTTCTTGGCACACGAGCCTTACCGGAGCGTAGAAAGTTTACACGAGGAGTTATCCGTTTTACAAACGATGGTGAGACAGTCGCAGGAGTCGGCGTTTGGCTGGGATGAGGCTGTGGTAGGGGGTAACGATAAGATATTCCTGCCCGGCAATCAGCAACGCTATTGGCTGGGAAAGGCAACCGTCAGGATGCGCGATATGGAGCATTATGACGATGATTTCTTTGCCGCTTGCATCGGCGGAAAGGAGGCTATATGGACAAAGGACTGATTCGCAGGCGTTTCGCTCGTGCGTCTTCCACTTATTCGGAACGGGCGGATGCCCAGCGCCGGATTGCCGAACAGATGACGCGGCTTATCGTGCGCTACGTACCCCGTTCGGCTTACCGCAACGTGTTGGAAGTGGGATGCGGTACGGGAGTCTTTACACGGATGTTGCTTCATCGTACGCATCCTTCCCGCCTGTGGCTGAATGACATTTGTCCGGAGATGGAAAACCGCCTGACCGACGTATTGAATGAGCGGATTCGCTTTTGTGCCGGTGATGCGGAACAGATGGATTTTCCCGGAAATCAGGGACTGATAGCTTCTTGTTCTGCTGTCCAATGGTTTGATTCGCCTGAACGGTTTTTCCGCCGGTGTTCCGACTTACTGACGGACAACGGTTACTTTTCGTTCAGCACATTTGGCAAGCAGAATCTCTGCGAAGTGGCTTCCATCACGGGAAACGCATTGGAGTATCGTTCGTTAGAGGAACTGAAAGATACCCTCCGCCCGCACTATGAATTGCTGCACGTCAGCGAAGAGCTGATTCATCTTTCCTTCCCGTCGCCATTAGATGTTTTGAAACATTTGCAGGCTACGGGCGTAACGGGAGTAGGTTCGCAGCGGTGGACCAAAGGAATGTTGACCGATTTCTGCGACCGTTATTCGGCTGCCTATCGTCTGCCCGACCGCAACGTCCGGCTTACTTATCATCCTATTTATATCATTGCTAAAAAGATTGCATCATGAAAAAGACCGTTTATTTTGTAAGTGGTATCGATACCAATATCGGCAAAAGTTATGCTACGGGGTATCTGGCACGGGAATGGAACCGGCAGGGCATCCGTACCATTACTCAGAAATTTATCCAGACCGGGAATGTGGAAATCTCGGAAGACATCGAACTTCACCGCAGGATTATGGGAACCGGACTGTTGGAGGCAGATTATCAACACCTTACCATGCCCGAAATCTTTACCTATCCTTGTTCGCCGCATCTGGCTGCCGAGATAGACCGTCGGGCTATCGACTTTGCGAAGATAGAGCGTGCTTCCGAAGAGTTATTGACACAATACGATGCCGTATTGCTGGAGGGGGCAGGCGGACTGATGGTTCCGCTGACGCGCGATTTGCTTACCATCGACTACGTTGCCCGGAAAAACTACCCGCTGATACTGGTCACTTCAGGCAGGTTGGGCAGTATCAACCACACATTGCTCAGTCTTGAGGCGATACAGCATCGCGGAATCCGCCTTGATGCAGTAATGTACAATCTGTATCCGCAGGAAGAAGACAAAGTTATCCAAACCGATACGGAAAACTATATTCGTACCTATTTGAAGAAGAATTTTCCGGACACAAAATTCGAGCGTGTTCCTTGCCTGTAAATGGCTTGCGGAAGGGCTGAAAAATTCTATTCGGAGCGTTGGTCAACGCTCCGAATAGAATTGAGTCACTTATCCGCATAGACATAAGAACGCAAGCGGTAGTGTTTGGGTAAATAATTTCGGATGTCTATCTGATTGTTTATCAATGGATTATGAGGCTATTTCAATTTACGTTGAAATAGCCTCATAAGTTAGGTAAGATTACGGCTTGCGTAAGGTAACTTTTGCGGTAGAAATCCGGCGGTTGTCAGATTCGGTTGGAAAAGAAAAGAGAAAAGCTGGGCTTATTTGTGTTTCAGCTCCTCGGCAGGTACTACCCGATACAGCTTGTCGCTGGGGCGAATACGCGATGGAACTTTGAAGGAAACGTGCACTCCTTTCTTTACCACATCTACGGGCTTCAGGTTTACCCGTGCTTCTTCCAGTGTTACGTACATGGCACCTGTAGTAGGACCTGTTATCAACAGTTTGTCGCCTACTTTGATTTCGGTGGCTTCGATTAGAAATTCTGCTACGCCGATGTTTGAAAAATATTTGATGCCCCGTCCGGCATATACCTTGCGTTCCGTGGCTTCCGAACCGTAGTTCTTGCTCCACTCGCCGAGGCGTTGCCCCAAATAATAGCCGTTCCAGAATCCGCGGTTGAATACCGTTTTCAGGCGCGTATCCCAGTTGTCTTTCTTTTCTTCGGTGAAAGTTCCGTCGAGATACGACCGGATGGCTTCTTTGTAACATTCTACCACGGTTTTTACGTACTCAGGCCCGCGTGCGCGTCCTTCTATCTTGAACACCCGAACGCCTGCTTCAATCATCTCGTCCATGAAACGGATGGTTTTCAGGTCTTTGGGCGACATGATGTATTTGTTATCCACTTCTAATTCGATGTCGCTCTCTTTATCTTTTACGATGTATGAACGGCGGCACACCTGCATACAGGCACCCCGGTTGGCAGAGGCGTTCAGCTCGTTGAGGCTGAGGTAGCATTTGCCGGATACTGCCATGCACAACGCTCCGTGGCAGAACATTTCGATGCGTACCGGCTCGCCCATCGGACCTTTGATTTGTTCACGCTGGATGGTGTCGTAGATGGCACGAACCTGTTTCAGGTTCAGCTCACGCGCCAGTACCACCACGTCGGCAAAGCGTGCGTAAAATTTCAGTGCTTCGGCATTGCTGATGTTCAGCTGCGTAGACAGATGCACTTCCTGACCCACTTGGTTGCAGTAAGCCATTACAGCTACGTCGGCAGCAATTACTGCGCTGATATTCGCTTCTTTGGCTGCGTCTACAATCTTGCGCATCAGCTCAATGTCTTCATCGTAGATAATCGTATTGATGGTGAGATAGCTTTTTACGTCGTTTTCGGCGCATGTTTGGGCTATTTCTTTTAAATCGTCGATAGTAAATGTGCTTGCCGAGCGGGCACGCATGTTCAGGCTCTCGATGCCGAAATAGATAGAGTCTGCTCCGGCATGGATGGCGGCAGCCAACGACTCGCGCGAACCGACCGGAGCCATGATTTCAAAGTCTTTTATTGAATAGTTCATTGTTAGTAAGTTGATTTCGGATGCAAAGTTAGTGAAGTTTATCGAGAACAACTCTGTTCATCAGCCGTTTTGTGGGACTTTGCTTTTAAAATACTCGTATCCGATGCGGCAATAAAGACATTTCTTCGGGTCGCAGTAATTCTTTTTCAGTTGGATGAGCGCTTGACTGTCTCCTGCATGGGCAGCCTCCAAGCCACATTCTTTCCATAGCCGGATGATGTAATTATTTTCGGGTTTCAATTCTTCCAACAAAGCCGAAGCCCGGTTATACAGGCGTTCGTCTCCTTTATATTTTCCGTAAGCATACAGAAACGGAATCACCGTATTGATAATGATTAAATCGACGGATGACTGGCTGAGTGTCTTAGGGCGCGAAGGCGAAGTTTCGCCAAACACATAATGAGTTAACCAGTAAATCGAAGTACCCCCTTTTAGCATATCCCGTAATTCTTTCAGCGTTTGCATCTCCATTAATCGGGAAAATAATCCTTGCGAGCGGTGGTACAGGCAAGCTAATTGGGCGATGCGGACGTGCGGAAAATTTCCCGGACGCATACGCAGCAGTTTCCAGCGGCAGCTTTCGGTGAGGTGCAGGTTAAATTTGTGGCTCAAAAATTGATATTCTTTGATGAGTTGCGCTGTATATTCATCCCTCGGCGAGTCTTCGAGTAATCCGGCTTGTCCGAAAAAGAAAGCCTCTATCTGAAACAAACTGTCGCGATGTTTCCCCACGGCTTGCAAAGGTATGGTTTTTGCCCAAAGTTCGAAAGCATCATTGTTTACGCCGAAGCCGAAATTTCGGGCAAGCGTGACGAAAAAAGCATCTTCCCAATTCTGGTTACAGATGTTTAACCGTTGGTAAATCTGTTCGGTCTTCTGTTCGAAGCGTTCGGTTTGCAGGCTGGATAGAAAACTGTGGACCATGAGCGGTGGAAGGTGAGGTATCAGACGGTAACACGCCGGATAATGAGTGGTTTGAAGCAACTCATTATAATTGTCCGATAACTGAGGCGGGTAATGAAACTCCAGTTGCGGTATCGGTTTGCCGTCTGTACGGAAAGTAGGAGAGTCGGTGCAGGACACCACATGCAGAATCACCGAATCGTAAGCCTTGTCAGTTTGGTGATTATGGCGTTGCCAGTCTGAAGCCCGTTCGTGAATTTCAATGTTTCCCACCCATAGAATGCCGTTCAGCTTGATTTTTGCATTGAAAAAATCCGGTCCCGAATTCGGATTCGGCAACCCCGGGTCGATAATTTCCACCAACTGCCCGTCGGTAGTATAAAGAGGATTAAGCGGGAACATTTTATGTTTCCACGCATAATGTAAGAGCTGTTCCATTGTTAATGAAGATGTAAATGTTTGTCAAAAGTAATGATTAATAGCGAAAAACGTTATCTTTGCGATTAAATTTAGCGACAGATTATGAAAATAGCATTGATTGGATATGGAAAAATGGGGAAGGAAATCGAACAGATTGCGCTTTCCCGCGGGCATGAGATTGTTTGTGTGATTGACATAAATAACCGTCAGGACTTCGACTCGGATGCATTCCGTTCGGCAGACGTGGCAATCGAGTTTACGGCTCCCTCTGTGGCATACGGTAACTGCATGGAAGCTTTCCGTCAGGGCGTGAAAGTGGTTTCGGGCAGCACCGGATGGATGGGCGAGCATGGCGATGAAATGCGCCGTTTGTGTGAGACGGAAGGGAAAACGCTGTTTTGGGCATCTAACTTCAGCTTGGGTGTTGCCATTTTCTCTGCCGTAAACAAGTATCTGGCAAAGATTATGAACGATTTCCCGAACTACGAGGTGTCGATGGTAGAAACTCACCACGTACATAAACTGGATGCCCCCAGCGGCACGGCTATCACACTTGCCGAGGGAATTCTGGAGAATATCGACCGAAAAGACAAATGGGTGATGGGTACGCTGACTGCCCCCGACGGTACGGTGAGCGGTACAACCCAGTGTGCTCCCAACGAATTGCCGGTGAGTGCTATCCGTCGCGGAGAAGTCCCCGGAATCCATACTATAAAATACGAATCGGAAGCCGATTCGATAGTGATTACTCACGATGCGAAAAACCGAAAAGGATTTGCGTTGGGAGCTGTGTTGGCAGCAGAATACACCGCTACGCACACAGGTTTTTTAGGGATGAATGACTTATTTCATTTTTAAGATATGAAGATAGAAGCTTCGCGTAAACAGTGGATAAAGTTAAGCATCGTAATGGTGCTTTACCTGTTATTCCTACTTTGGTTGAAAAGCTGGTTGGGGCTGATTGTTGTTCCGTTTATCTTCGATGCTTATATCACGAAAAAAATTCCGTGGACGTGGTGGAAGAAATCGAAAAATAAAACAGTGCTCACTGTTATGGGATGGGTTGACGCCATTGTGTTCGCATTGGTGGCTGTTTATTTTGTCAACCTTTACTTCTTTCAAAACTATGTGATTCCATCTTCTTCGCTCGAAAAATCGTTGCTGGTGGGCGATTACTTGTTTGTCAGCAAGATGAGTTATGGAGCACGTATTCCGCAAACACCGCTTCACATGCCGTTGACACAACATACGTTGCCAATCCTAAATTGCAAATCGTATCTCGATTATCCGCATTGGGACTATAAGCGTGTGGAAGGACTGGGTGAAGTAAAGCTGAACGATATTGTGGTATTCAATTTCCCGGCAGGCGACAGTGTGGCAGCTAAAGCACAAGCGGAAGGATTATACCAACTGGCATATCCCATTGGTCAGAGTATTTCTCAGCCTGTAGACCTTTCGAAATTGTCACCGGAGCAACAGCTTCAGGCGTATGATTTCTATTATCATACCGGTATACAATATATAAAAGAACATCCGGAAGATTTCGGGGAAATCCTGTCTCGTCCGGTAGACAGAAGGGAAAACTACGTAAAACGCTGCGTCGGACTGCCCGGACAAACACTTCAGATTAAAGATAAGATTGTTTATTTAGACGGTCGGCCCAATAAAGAACCTGATAACGTACAGTATCGATACGATGTGAAATTCAAACATTGTCGTGCCGAGTTGTGGACTTCTTTATTCTGCGTTAATAGCGTAGGCAGCGGATATACTTTGCAGCCGGGACGTACGATGGCTGATATTACGGCTTATATTGGAATACCTGAAGAAATCATTGATGAATTTAACATCAGTGCCGATGATTTGTCGGGAACACCTTCGCAGGATGGTGTGATACGTATGCCTCTTACTGAGGGTGCCAAGCAAGCACTACTTGCGCGGAAAGACATTGTAGTCTCTATCACAGATGTTCCGAGTGATAATATGGGCGGATTGTATCCTATGAATAAATTAACCGGTTGGACGGTAGATAATTACGGTCCGGTATGGATACCCAAGAAAGGGGAGACCATTGATTTGACATTAGATAACTTGCCTGTTTATGAACGTCCTATCCGTAATTATGAAGGAAATACGTTGGCTGTAAAAGACGGAAAGATTTACATTAACGGCAAAGAAACAACGAAATATACCTTTAAGATGGACTACTACTGGATGATGGGCGACAATCGGCATAATTCTGCCGACTCTCGTTTTTGGGGATTTGTGCCCGAAGACCATATTGTAGGTAAGCCCATCTTTATCTGGCTGTCGCTCGACCAAGACCGTGGATGGCTGGACGGCAAGATTCGTTGGGACCGTTTGTTCCGATTCGTGGATTCGATAAAATAATGATTGTTAACCGGTGGAAAACAGACGCTGGACGGTATGGCTGAAAGCAATAGGCGGGGCGATTGTCGCGGTATTGCTGGTTAGAATGTTCCTTATCACTTCTTGCGTAATTCCTTCTTCGGGTATGGAAAACAGCTTATACGAAGGCGAAGGAGTATTGGTGAATAAATGGAGCTACGGTCTGCGTATGCCTTTTCCGTCTGTTTTCGGATACCATCGGTTGGCGGAATCTCCGGTAAAGCGGGGAGATATTATTCTGTTCAATAACCCCAATCCTACGGATAAAACGATACGCATCGAGCAGAGAAAACTGTTTATAAGCCGATGTATCGGTGTATCGGGTGATACGCTGATGCTGAACCGTGAACTGATGGACGTGAAAAGCGAGGTTTTGAGTCCGGATAGTAAAGCGCTGTATGTTTATCCTTCAGCGGCAGAAGATACGGTATTGGCTGTGCTTGATTCGTTAGGGATAACCGGAAATGTACTTGCCGGATATACTCCCGAAGGGAAATACATCCGCAGCTTCAGCCATTATGAATATTACCTTATCCGTCAGAAATTAGAAGGGAAGGTGAAGATAGCCCGGCTGGACGAGAAAAACGAACAGGAAGTCCACCCGTTTATCGTGCCTCGTGAGAATGTGCCGGTAAAAGTTTATCCGTGGAATGTAACGCTGCTTTGTAATATCATAATTAATCACGAACATCGGCAGGCAGAAGTCCGTCGTGATACACTTTGGGTCGAAGGTAAGCCGGTGTCTGCTTATACGTTCAGTAAAAATTATTATTGGGTAGCTTCGAACGACCCGGTGAACTTACAGGATTCACGTCTTTTTGGTTTCGTGCCCGAAGACCATGTGATTGGTAAGGCATGGCGCATTTGGCTGACCTCACGCAAAGGACGCTTCTTTCGGCGTGTGCAATAAATACAAGTAAAAGATGAATGGTAAACAAGTAATATTAAGTTCTGCATATTTAGCTCCGATAGAATATTATACAAAATTGCTCGCTTACGATACGGCATATATTGAGCGTTACGACCATTATATGAAACAAACCTTCCGTAACCGTTGTGTCATAGCATCGGCAGGTGGAGCTTTGGCATTGACGATTCCTACGGAAAAGAGCGACGAAGGGAAGTGTTTGATGAAAGATATCCGGATTTCCGACCACGGGAATTGGCGGCATGTACATTGGAACGCTTTTGTAGCAGGATATAAGCATAGTCCTTTCTTCGATTATTATGCCGATGAGTTTCGGGGATTCTTCGAACGGAAATATACGTTTCTGTTCGATTTCAACATGGAACTGTGTCAATGGGTGTGCGAACAGATAGACATGCAGCCCCGTCTTGTTCCGACTTCCGATTACCTGACCGCTCCGGAGGGAATGGACGATTTCAGAGAACGTATTCATCCCAAACATCCGTATGCCGAAACAGATCCCGATTTTGTTCCGGCGGTTTATTATCAGGTGTTTGACCAGAAACAAGGTTTTATCCCCAATTTGAGCATTGCTGATTTACTGTTCAATATGGGGCCGGAAAGTCTTATCGTACTCCATTCTTCATATAATTGTTAATTCTTTCTCCTTCGTTCTGCGTTCTTCATTTTAATATTGTACCTTTGCGACTGATTATCAACGATAGAAAATATGAATAATTTACCAACCGTAACCAAAAACTTACTTATTATTAACCTGTTGTGTTTTTTAGGCACAATAGTGGCACGGCGATATGGGATAGATGTGGAGAATATGTTGGGGCTCCACTTCTTTTTAGCATCCGACTTTAATCTGGCGCAGTTCTTCACTTATATGTTTATGCACGCCAACTTCTCGCACATATTCTTTAATATGTTTGCGGTATGGATGTTCGGGCGCGTACTGGAGCAGGTATGGGGACCGAAACGTTTTCTTACTTACTACTTGGTTTGCGGAATCGGAGCAGGTGTGATACAAGAGCTGGTGCAATTCATCGAATATACGATGGTATGGTCGAATTACGAGAGCGTAAACACCGGTCTCGATATCATTCCGATGAGTGTATTCTTAAACGAACTGACCACCGTCGGTGCGTCGGGAGCCGTGTATGGCATTCTGCTGGCTTTCGGTATGTTGTTTCCCAATAGTCAGATGTTTGTTTTCCCGATACCCGTCCCGATAAAAGCCAAATACTTTGTTATCGGTTACGCGGCGCTTGAGCTGGTTCTGGGTATCACAGGAGGCGATGGCGTAGCTCATTTCGCCCATTTGGGAGGCATGTTGTTCGGACTGATATTCATTATATATTGGAGGAAGAAAAATGGCGGTGGGCAGATTTATTACTGATTTGAAAGAAAATTTCCGCCGGGGCGATATTGTCACCCAGTTACTTTATATCAATGTGGCGGTTTTTCTTGTAATGGCAATCGTCAATGTAGGGTTGCTTCTCTTTAATGCTGGTGCGCGAGAATGGGAAAGCTATTTCGCACTCACGGCTTCGCCCGAACGTTTTATCCTCCAGCCGTGGTCGCTTTTCACTTACATGTTCATGCACGGCGGCATCCTGCATATTCTTTTCAATATGCTGTGGCTGTATTGGTTCGGACGTTTGTTCTTGAACTTTTTTTCGGCAAAACACCTGCGCGGACTTTACGTTCTGGGCGGAATTTGCGGCGGATTGCTCTATATTCTGGCATATAATGTGTTCCCTTACTTTGCCCCGTTTGTTGAGCGTTCGATGTTGGTAGGAGCTTCCGCCTCTATCTTGGCGATAGTGATTGCCACTGCCGTACGTGAGCCTAACTATCCGGTGCAATTTATGTTTATAGGAACGGTAAAACTGAAGTATGTGGCATTATTCATGGTGGTACTCGATTTGCTGTTCATGCCTTCCGGAAATGCAGGCGGACACATCGCTCATTTGGGGGGAGCATTGGCAGGATGGTGGTTTGCAGCAAGCCTGTCAAGCGGACACGATGTAACGAAATGGATAAACCGGGTGTTGGACTTCTTGTCGGGCAACGTGAAATTCTCATCCCGCAAGCCCAAGATGAAAGTACATTATGGCGACAAGCAAAAAGATTATGATTTTAATGCCCGTAAAAAAGAGCGGGCAGAAGAAGTCGACCGTATTTTGGATAAACTGCGTAAGTCGGGATATGGAAGTTTGACCGAGGAAGAAAAAAAACGACTCTTCGATGCCAGTAAAAAGCAGTAGGCAATGAATGTGATAGGCTGCACGTTACGTTTTTTATTGTTTCTTGTCAATGCGGGGGTAGGAGTAGGTTTTCTGATATGCGCTTACAGTCCTTACCTTTCTCCCGTATCGCATCCGCTGTGGGCATGTACGGGGTTATTGTTTCCTGTTTTCCTGTCCTTGAATTTCCTTTTCTTCCTTTTTTGGCTGTTATGGAAGCGTAACTACGTATGGCTGCCGCTGCTTGTTTTTGTGGCAGGCTGGGGAGCCGTCAGAAACTACATACCTGTAAACATTGCCCGTGAGCCCGAAACGGAGACTCCGATAAAACTTCTCACCTATAATACATGGGGCATGAAAACCGAAACAGATGAAAACGGGAACAAAACAAATCCCGTACTGAATTATCTGAAAGGCTGTGGAGCCGACATCGTGTGCCTTCAAGAATATCCTGTAAACGATAAAAAGATACATAAAGAATTGGTTTCGGTATATCCGTATATCAAGTCTTATTCCATTGCGAAAGGATTAGGCGTGGCATGTCTGTCTAAATATCCTATCCTTGAATCGGAGTTGATTCGCTTCCCGAGTGCTTATAATTGCAGTGCTTTATTCAGGCTGAAGATGCAAGACGACACGCTTGCCGTGGTGTGCAATCATTTGGAATCGAACAAATTGTCGTCGGAAGATAGGAAAAAGTACAAAGAACTGCTGAAGTCGCCGAGCGAGCAACAATTAACCACCAGCGGGCGTTATTTGTTGCGAAAATACGCCGAAGCCGTAGCTGTCCGTGCGGTGCAGGCCGATTCGGTAGCTCAGGTTATAAAAAACAACCGCAGCCATTACATGGTGGTTTGCGGTGATTTTAATGATTCTCCTATATCCTACGCCCATCGGGTGATAAGCAAAGGACTGAAAGATGCCTATGTAGAAGCAGGTTGCGGTCCGGGTTTCTCATACAACCGGAATTATTTTTATTTCCGTATCGACCACATCTTGACGAGCGACGCTTTTCGGGTGTTAGATTGCAGGGTAGACCGCTCCATTCGTGCGTCCGACCATTATCCCGTATGGTGTATGTTGGAAAAGCGTTGAATATGTTGCAGTTATAAGCCAGTTCTTAGAAACACCGTACCTCCTTTCAGGGCCTGAAAAAATTCTATTCGTAGCGTTGCCTTACGCTATGGGTAGAAAGGGTCGACGCATCCGCATGAAATACCTTACGCTAACGGTAGCGTTTTACGCCACAAATCGTTGTTGTATTTCTTCCGCGTTTCGGCTATTATGCTACAAAATTTAAACAGTTTCTTATAATTATAGACCATTTTATCGGTCCGATAGCATGATTTTTGCCCTCTAAAGTCTAAATATTCAGAAACCTTTCCTTTTGTGAATGAAAAAAAAACTATATTTGCAACCTTGAATAAAAGCATATAATCAGAAAATTAAAAATAATAAATTAAAGTAACATGCAAAACAAAGGATTTGTAAAGCTTTTTGCGTTATTACTGACCGTTGCTTGCCTTTTTTACCTTTCGTTTTCTTTCGTTACCCGCTACCACATGAGTAAGGCGGAGAAAGACCCGCAAGGTGTTGAGCATTATCTTGATTCGATACAAGGCAAGAAAATATGGCTCGGTGCATATTCGCTGAAGCAGTGTCGTGAGATGGAAATTGGGTTGGGACTTGACTTGAAGGGTGGTATGAATGTCATCTTGGAAGTTTCAGTACCTGATGTAGTGAAAGCGCTGGCAGACAACAAGCCGGATGAGGCGTTTAACAAAGCAGTGTCTGAAGCTGCAAAACAGCAAGTAACAAGTCAAGAAGATTTCATTACTCTTTTCGTAAGAGAGTATAAGAAATTAGTCCCGAATGGAAAATTGGCTGAACTTTTTGCCACTCAGCAGTTGAAAGACAAAGTAAATACGCGCAGTACCGATGCCGAAGTGGAAAGAGTATTGCGTGAAGAAGTTAAAGCTGCCGTAGCCAATTCTTATAATGTGTTGCGTACACGTATCGACCGTTTCGGTGTGGTACAGCCCAATATCCAGACTTTGGAAGGAAGCATGGGACGTATCATGGTGGAATTGCCGGGTATCAAAGAGCCTGAACGTGTGAGAAAATTGTTGCAAGGTTCTGCAAACTTGGAATTTTGGGAAACATACGAGGCTAAAGACGTTCTGCCGATATTGATGTCAATCGACGGGAAAGTGCGTACGCTGCTGGCAGATGCTGATACAACGGCTGTGAAAGAAGAAGTGGCAGAAGCATCGGCTGTTTCTGCGAAAGACAGTCTGACCGCAGCCCTGAAAGGCGAAACTGCCGAAGCCGGACAAAATACGGCAAGCGACGCTAAAAACTATCCTTTTACTTCAATCTTTGCATTGAACCAAAGCGGTATGGGTTCTACGGTAGGATATGCCGATTATCGTGATACGGCTGCCGTAAACCGTATTCTTGCCATGCCCGAAGTTAAGAAAATGTTGCCGCGCGATTTGAAACTGATGTGGGGCGTTAAGGCTTCGAGCTTGGACAAGACAGGACACATGTTCGAACTGTATGCCATTAAGTCTACTGCCCGCAACGGACGCGCTCCGCTGGAAGGCGACGTAGTAACCGATGCGCAAAGCTCGTACGACCAGTTCAACAAGCCTTGTGTGACCATGCAAATGAACACCGAAGGCGCTCGCCGCTGGGCTACATTGACGAAGAACAACATCGGTCATCAGATTGCTATCGCATTGGATGGCTATATTTATACGGCTCCGAACGTAAATTCTGAAATTACGGGCGGTAACTCTGAAATCTCAGGAAACTTTACCGTAGAAGAAACCAAAGACTTGGCGAATGTGCTTCGTTCAGGTAAGATGCCGGCTCCTGCGCGTATTGTTCAAGAAGACATCGTAGGTCCGTCACTGGGACAGCAGTCTATCAATCAGGGTCTTATCTCGTTTATCGTAGCATTGATAGCATTGATGGCTTACCTTTGTGTTATGTACGGTTTCATTCCGGGTATGGTTGCCAACGGTGCGCTGATTTTCAACTTCTTCTTTACGTTGGGAATCCTGACCTCGTTCCAAGCCGCTTTGACCTTGTCTGGTATTGCCGGTATGGTGCTTTCTCTGGCTATGGCGGTCGATGCGAACGTGTTGATTTATGAGCGTACGAAAGAAGAACTGAAATCCGGAAAGAATATGAAAGAGGCGATTGCCGCCGGTTATTCGGGTGCGTTCTCTGCCATCTTCGACTCTAACTTGACTTCTATTATCACAGGTGTCATCCTGTTTTACTTCGGAACCGGTCCTATCCGTGGTTTCGCCACGACCTTGATTATCGGTATCCTCTGCTCATTCTTTACAGCTGTATTCATGACCCGTTTGGTTTATGAACATTACATGAAGAAAGAAAAATGGCAGCATCTTACATTCTCTACGGCTGTATCTAAGAACCTGTTCCAGAATGTACACTATAACTTTATGGGAACCATCAAACGCTCGTTTACCATCTGGGGTGTTCTGTTGCTGGTTTGTGTGATTTCATTCTTTACCCGTGGCTTGTCACAAAGTATTGACTTTACGGGTGGACGTAACTTCGTGGTACAGTTTGATAAGGTAGTTCAGCCCGAAACCGTTCGCGACCTGCTTGATGCAAAGGTAGGTGATGCAAACGTGCAGGCTATTGCTTTGGGTACAGACGGAAAGAGAATCCGTGTGATGACTAACTACCGTATCGAAGAAGAAGACCCGAAGGTAGATACCGAAATCGAAGCGTTGCTTTATTCCGTACTGAAAGAGGGCAATTTGGTTCCTGAAGGTATTACGCTTGAGCAGTTTATTGACCGCGATAACCAGAACGGATGTTCGATTATCAGTTCACAGAAAGTAGGTCCGAGTGTTGCCGATGATATGAAAGCATCTGCTGTTTGGGCTGTTGTGTTTGCATTGATTGCCATCGGCTTATACATCTTGATCCGGTTTAATAACATCGCTTACAGTATCGGTGCAACGGTGGCATTGGCGGTCGACGCAGTGCTGGTGATTGGTGCTTATTCACTGTTCTATGGCATCATGCCATTCTCTTTGGATGTAGACCAGACATTTATCGGTGCCGTATTGACAATTATCGGTTACTCAATCAACGATAAGGTGGTAATCTTCGACCGTGTGCGTGAGTTTAACCATCTGTATCCTACCCGTGAACACACGAAACTGTTTAACGATGCACTGAATACCACATTGGCTCGTACGTTGAATACAGGTCAGAGTACGTTGATCGTATTGCTTATTATTATCCTATTGGGTGGCGACAGCATCCGCAGCTTCTCATTCGCGATGATTCTTGGTGTAGTAATCGGTACGTTCTCTTCTTTGTTTGTGGCTGCTCCGGTAGCTTACCTCATGTTGGGAAACAAACTTCCGAAAGCTGCTTCCGAAGAAACAGAAGTTCAGAAAGCATGATAAACGCGGGATTGTTTTAATCAATCCCCAAGTTTGTATATATTATTTGTCTCAAGGCAGGAGAGGACCTTTCTTTCCTGCCTTGAGACTTTTTTGTACTTGATGTCGGTTACTTTCTGTTGCTTTTATAGAGGGTGTGCAACAATCGTGCTGTTTTCTGAAGATATTCGAATCTTTTTTCTTTATGGGGTTTTGTACATTTGTAATGTAGGCATAAGTAAAAACGTAACTTAATTCTATATTATCATGAAAAAACTGTTTGTTGTATTATTCCTTCTCTGTGGCATATCCGTGTGCGCTCAAATACGAGTGAACGACCGGGAACAAGATTCGTCCGATTTCCCTTTATGTGTGGGAGGAAAGGCGTGTGATATTTATATTGATTCTTCCGATTTCGAAGTCGTAAAAAAAGTGTCTTCGCTCTTTGCCGAAGATGTGGAGCGAGTGACCGGACACCGGAATAGGGTTGACTCAAAAAGAACTCCTGAAGGCAAAGCGGTCATGGTCATTGGTACGCTGGGGCATAATCGTTTTATTGATGAATTGGTGGAGCAGGGCAAGCTGGACATCGCAACGATTCGGAATGGTTGGGAACAATACTTGATTCAGACTGTAGATAATCCGGCAAAAGATGTGTCTCGTGCCTTAGTGATTGCCGGGTGCGACCGTCGCGGAACAGCCTATGGGACGTTCGCCTTGTCCGAGGCGATTGGAGTGTCTCCCTTATATTGGTGGGCAGATGTCCCGGTAAAGCAGCAAAAGGCTCTATACGTAGGAGCCTTACGGTATGTGTCGAAAGCACCGAGTGTAAAATATAGGGGGATATTTATAAACGATGAAGGTTGGGGAATTACCCCGTGGGCTGCGAAAACATTCGATCGGGAATTGGGAGACATCGGTCCTAAAACGTATGCCAAAATCTGCGAATTGTTGTTACGTATGAAGGCGAATATGCTGGCTCCGGCAATGCATCCGGGGTCGGGAGCGTTTAACAAATATCCTGAAAATAAAATCGTGGCAGACAGTTACGCGATTGTTATGACCTCTTCCCATTGCGAGCCTTTGCTCTTTAATAACGTTTCAGAATGGCATAAGGAAACAATGGGCGAATGGAATTACATGACAAACAAAGCGGGAATCAACAAACAGCTTGACAAGCGGATTGCTGAAAACGGGAAGTATGAGAACTTCTATACATTAGCGATGCGGGGTATTCATGATGCCGGATTGGTTGGAGTTCCTAAGGATAAGGAAGTCAGCGTAGTAGAAGAAGTTATAAAAGACCAGCGGGAGATATTGTCGAAACATATTCCCGAAAATATTGATTCGATTCCGCAACTGTTCGTTCCTTATAAAGAAGTAATGGATATCTACGAACGGGGGTTGAAAGTGCCTGAATACGTCACGCTGGTTTGGACTGATGATAATTGGGGATACATGAAGCGGTTGAGCAACAAAGAGGAGCAGAAGCGTAAAGGAGAAGCAGGGGTATATTATCATATTTCGTATTGTGGAGAACCTCATGATTATTTGTGGCTGAACACTACGCCTCCTACTTTGATTTATGAAGAAATGCGCAAAGCGTATGATACGGGAGCTAAGCGTTACTGGCTGTTGAATGTGGGCGATATTAAACCGGGTGAACTGGGTATGAAGTTCTTCATGGATATGGCTTGGGATGTAAATCGGTTTAATATAGATACGGCTTATGAGTTTAATACAGACTATCTGACCTCTATCTTCGGCGAACAATATCGGAACGATTTAAAAGATATAATTGACACTTATTATTTATTGGGATTCCAGCATAAGCCCGAAGCAATGGGATGGGGATATGTGTGGAATAATTATCGCGACCGAGAGCGAGTGGTTGATACGGATTTTTCGTTCGTCAATTACAACGAGGCAGAGAACCGTATGAAAGAGTATGACCGGATTGCTGCCAAAGCTCAAAAGATGTTACACGCACTGCCCGAAGCTTATCAGGCTGCTTTTTATGAACTGGTTTATTATCCGGTGAAAGGGGCCGATTTGATGAATAAGAAAATGCTTACGGCACAAAAAAGCCGTTGGTACGCCCGGCAGCGGCGTGCAGCTACAAATGAGTGTGCCGAGCAAGCTAAAATCTATCACGATAGCCTGACGTATTATACTGACCGGTATAACTCTTTGCTGGATGGTAAATGGAATCACATGATGGCAGTTTCGCCCGGATGGATGGGAGAGTATCAAAAAATGCCGCCCGTAGATACGTGTGCAGCTGCCCAAGATGCGGATATGCAAGTATTCATTCCGGGACAAGACTGTACGGTAGGAGTATCGAGTGTAAATGTACTTCCCACGGTAAACCCATACATAAACAAAGATTTGTTTATCGAGTTATATAACAGGGGGAGCCAGTCTTTTGTATGGAAGGCAACGCCGAAAGCCTCATGGATAAAGTTGAACAAACATTCCGGACAAACAGCCTTGCAGGAGCGTATCGGTGTGTCTGTCGATTGGCAGAACGTCCCGAAAGGAGAGCGTATAACCGGAGAAATTGAAATAACCTCAGGAGATAAGATTGAGAAAGTTTATTTGCCGGTCTTTAATCCACAGTCTCCCACACGCGAAGAGTTGAAAGGACTTTATGTGGAAGATAACGGATGCATATCAATAAATGCCGGAGCATTTCATCGGAAAAAAGAGCCTAACGAAATCAAGATTCGTACCGTAAAGGGCTTAGGATATGAAAATACTTGTGTACAGTTAGGTGAAGCTACACAGGCAGTACAGGAAATGTGGTTTACCGACCGAACTCCGAGAGCCGAATACGATTTTTATACTTTTAACGGAGGCAGGGCTACGGTATATGTCTATGCGTTGCCCGTATTCCCGATTGATTCGAAACACGACACACGTTTCGGAATTATGGTAGACGATGGTATGGTACAATGGTTGACAACCTCGGCAAAAGAATATTCAAGCCAGTGGAGGCTGAATGTTTTCCGTAATAGTGCTGTAAGTGTGATGACCGTAAATATTGGCCGTCTCGGTAAACATACGTTTAAACTGCTGTGCGCCGACCCCGGCATGATAATTCAGAAGATAGTAATTGATTTTGGTGGTATGAAGCGTTCGTATTTAGGGCCGAACGTAACGCGGGTAGAGTACTATTGATGGGTATTACAAATCGGTCTGCAATCCTTTTGAGGATATAATTTTGCCGCATGGAATTGATTAATCCATGCGGCAAATTATATATGGTTAGAAAAAGTTATCCGAACCGCTTTTCCAGTTTCTCCAGCATGTCGCGCGTCATGGCATCAAGATCATATTTCGGCAACCATCCCCATTCTTCTCGTGCACAGGTATCGTCCAGCGAATTCGGCCATGATTCGGCAATGGCTTGGCGCAACGGGTCTACTTGATACTCCATCTCAAAATCAGGACGGTATTCTTTAATCTTTTTGTAGATCGTGTCAGGCTCAAAGCTCATCGAAGCAATGTTGAACGAATTACGGTGGATGAGTTTATCCGGATTGGCTTCCATGATTTCGATGGCGGCACGCAGTGCATCGGGCATGTACATCATGTCCATGTAGGTACCCTGAGCTATCGGGCAGATAAACTTTTCTTTTTTTGCGGCAGCGTAATAAATATCCACAGCGTAGTCGGTTGTTCCTCCGCCCGGAGGAGTGACGTATGAAATCAATCCCGGAAATCTTACCGAGCGGGTATCTACTCCGAAGCGAGTGAAATAATAATCACTCAGCAATTCGCCGGCTACTTTGGTCACGCCATACATGGTTTTGGGGCGTTGAATCGTATCTTGTGGAGTCTTATCTTTGGGAGTTCCTCCGCCGAACGAACCGATGGAACTGGGGGTAAATACCGCACAATGTTTTTCGCGTGCTACCTCCAGCGTGTTGTATAACCCGCCCAAACCGATTTTCCAAGCTAATTGGGGCTTTTTTTCTGCCACAGCAGAAAGGATGGCAGCCAAATTATAGATGGTATCTATATTGAATTGGTCTACGGCATCTGCTATCTGTTGCGGATTGGTGATGTCAACCAAAGCTGACGGACCTGAATCTTTGAGTTCTCCTTTTGGTTCCGCACCGGTTATGTAACCGGCTACTACATTTCCCTGATAATGTTTTCTGAGCAACATGGTAAGCTCCGAACCTATCTGGCCGGTAGCTCCTATTATCAAAATGTTTTTCATTTTATGTTTATGGTTAAATTAAGATGCGGCAAATGTAGCAATTTGGCGTAAAGTATAGCGTGAAAAAGTGTTATTTCTTTTGGCTTTGTTTCTTTTTTCAGAAAAAAATCCCATCTTTGACTTGAAATAAGAACCTTAATTCACTACTATTATGTATGGTAAATTTAAAGAATTTCTAACCAAAGAGCTTGCCGATATTCAGGCAGCCGGGTTGTATAAGAACGAACGTGTGATAACTACTCCTCAAAAAGCAGACATTAAGGTTAATGCCGGCGAAGACGTCCTTAATTTCTGTGCGAATAACTATCTGGGGCTATCGGACAATAAGCGGTTGATTGAAGCTGCTAAAGCAGCGATGGATACACATGGTTACGGGATGTCATCCGTTCGTTTCATTTGTGGTACGCAAGATTTGCATAAACAGTTGGAGGCAGCTATTTCCGATTATTTCCATACGGAAGATACAATTCTTTACGCAGCTTGTTTCGATGCAAACGGCGGTTTGTTCGAACCGTTGCTTACCGACGAGGATGCCATTATTTCGGATGCGCTGAACCATGCGTCTATCATTGATGGCGTACGTCTGTGCAAGGCGAAACGCTATCGTTATGCAAACGCTGATATGGCCGATTTGGAACGTTGCTTGCAGGAAGCACAGGCACAGCGCTTCCGCATCATTGCTACGGACGGCGTATTCTCGATGGATGGCAATGTGGCTCCGATGGATAAGATTTGCGAGTTGGCAGAGAAATACGATGCACTGGTAATGGTTGACGAATCGCATTCAGCCGGAGTTGTAGGACCTACGGGACATGGCGTGGCAGAACAATTCGGCGTTTATGGGCGAGTTGATATCTTTACCGGAACATTGGGTAAAGCGTTTGGTGGCGCTATGGGTGGTTTTACTACCGGCCGCAAAGAAATTATCGACATGTTGCGCCAGCGTTCACGTCCGTACCTGTTCTCCAATTCCGTAGCGCCTGCCATCGTGGGAGCCAGCTTGGAAATGTTCCGTATGCTGAAAGAAAGCAACGCGCTTCATGACAAGTTGATGGAAAACGTAGCTTATTTCCGCGACAAGATGATAGCTGCCGGCTTCGACATCAAGCCTACACAGAGCGCAATTTGTGCCGTGATGCTTTACGATGCCAAACTGTCGCAGGACTTTGCTGCCCGTATGCAGGAAGAAGGCATTTACGTAACAGGCTTCTACTATCCGGTAGTACCGAAAGGACAGGCACGCATCCGTGTACAGCTTTCTGCCGGCCACGAGCGCGAACATCTCGACAAAGCGATTGCCGCTTTCATCAAGGTGGGCAAAGAGTTGGGCGTCATTAAAGGTTAACCTTCCCGACGGCTTACACAGCGTTACACACAAGAAAATCAAAGGCTTGTTTTCGGAGAATATACAAATGTGTTCCCGAAAACAAGCCTTTGATTTTATACATTCAACGCTACCGTTAGTGTTGCTCATCTTATGCGGTAGTGTTTACCGGTTCTACCCGTAGCGTTGAGTGGTTCTACCGCAAGCGTTTTTCACGCTCCTGACCAAGTCGGAAAGGGATTAAAACAAGCCCGCTATCAGTCTAAACCATTTTATGTATAGCGCAACTTGAAAGTAGCTCCGAGGGGAATGTTAAGCCAAAGTCTATGTTATTTTGATAAATTGTAAATTATTGCAGTTCAGTGTTATATAGGAAAATCATTCCATTTGCATAAGATCTAATCTTATTAGTGTTCCAATTTTGTTGACAAAAAATGCACGTCTTGTCAACCTTTCATTGTGCTATAAAATTGGGGTAAATTGTTATGCTTTTTGATATGAAAATGCCCCAGAAAATATTTTTTATTATCTATACTTTTGCAGCCAGATAATTTAAAAACAAATTATATGGCTACAATAAGATTGTGTTTATCAAAAAAGCAAAACGAGGCAAAAATGCGTGAAATCTTGCTTCGTTTATCTATTGATAGGAAGCATGTGTATCGTGCTAAGACTGGCTTCTTTGTACGAATGGAAGACTGGGATACTTTTGCCGAAAAAATCGTCATTCCACGTTTTCAGACCAATGAGCGTACAAAGCTAGTAATTTTACAAGGGAAAATAGACTCTTTTAAAAACCTTATTTTGCGGCGTTGCGTGGAGGATGATCCGCAGGCTATTAATAAAGGCTGGCTAGATCAACTTATTCATACCTTCCACTATGGAGAGACACCCAGTATCGCAAATGATTTTGAGATTATCTTTAAGCAGTATGTGACGACCCAGGTTAAAACTCGGCAAGGACAAAAGCTGTTCCTATGCTTACTCCGAATGCTTCAACGTTTTGAACTCTATTGTGGGAATGGTTTCAAACTTGAGCTTGACAATCTCACGGATGAGCATTTAACTCAGTTTGAAGCATTTCTGAAAGTGGAGCATACATTCTTCGGGAAAAATGGAAAATGTTTGCAGCGATATTCGTATATCTATGCTGCTTATCCTTTGCTGCAACTTCCGAAGCCTCGTGGTGAAAATACTCTGTTTACCATATTTAAACGTTTTAGAACTTTTTTTAATTGGGCTGTACGTACTGGAAAAACACATAATAACCCATTCAAGAAGTATCGATTGAGAGAGTGTGTCTATGGTACACCTTTTTTCATGAGCGTTGAAGAAATGAATCTACTGAGTGCTTATGATCTAAGTACACGACCTAAGTTGGCTATTCAAAGAGATATTTTCATTTTTCAAAGTTATGTAGGGATGAGAGTTGGCGACTTTTTTGAATTGACTAAAGCGAATGTCGTAGATAAGGCCATAGAGTATATTCCTCAAAAAACGGTGAATAAACATGGTGGTACAGTAAGAGTTCCTCTGTCGTCACACGCACTTGAAATTCTTAAACGATACGAAAGTTATGAGCGAATAGAACTGCTACCCTTCATTTCTCAACAGAAGTACAACGAAGCTATTAAAAGCGTTCTTCGCCTGGCTGGTATAAATAGGGTGGTGACTATAATCAATCCTACTACTCGTAAGGAAGAGCAGCATCCTATTTGTGATGTAGCATCGTCTCACATGGCCCGTAGAAATTTTATCGGTAATATTTATAAGAAGGTGCAAGATCCTAATGCTATAGCTTCAATGACCGGACATGTGGAGGGTAGTAAGGCGTTTGCACGTTATAGGGCTATTGATGATGATATGAAACGTAACCTGATAGCTGCATTGGAATGACTTTTCTTTGGGGTAAATCCACAGGATTTTTGTCTGACTTTTGCCCCAATGAGTGTGAAAAAATATGTCGAATTTTGCATCATAAAATACAATGATTATGAGAGAGGATATATTTATTGAATTGTTAGATGCTTTGGTTGATGAGATAGCCAAACGTCTTGAATCAAATTGGGAGGCTAAAAGAAAGCCTGAAGAAAGTGCTGGTGAAGAATGGTTTACTACCGAGCAGGTGTGTGAACGACTCCACATCACAAAAGCGACCTTGTATCGCCATCGTAATTTGGGTTTCATTACACCTGCAAGATATGTAGGTCGGAAGCCTTTGTTTAGTCAGGAAAGTATTAATAACTATTTAAATAATTTTACAAATGAATAATTTTTCTAACAGCGCAGCGAATGAGAGTATTAATAACGGTTTTATGCCTCAGAGTAGTGCTACGATTGACAGTAATAGTAGCGCACAATTAGTCCCAGCAGAAGGATGTATAGGTGAGAGAGTATCAAATGGGGCAAGCCTACCTAATCCGAAGTTAGGCTGGTGGGATGGGAAATCTTTGCAATCAACTACTGTGTACTATCGTAACCGATTGATAGGGCTTCCTGTATTGTATATCAAGGAGAATCGGAATGATACAGACAGAGCTAGCTATTGGCGAGAAGTAGGTAAAAATGTAGGCATAGCCCAACCTGTCAAGCTAGCATCAGCACGTGTGGCTGAAGCCGCTGGATTTAGCCTGGGATATAAAGATCCTAAAACAGGGAAGTGGTACGATGCTACTGATGACCAAATTGCAGATTCTTACGTCTTGATTGACGGGTATGGGCGCAGTGCCGGGCATAATCTTGAATTGGGGAAGGCTATGTCTGACCCTGATTATGAACCTTTTGACATCCCTGTTCTCGTTGATGACGGGCAAGATCCAGATTTGTTGCGGGCACAATTTATATCCATTAACCAGGATGTAAAAAAGACCAATAAATCCGATCTCCTTAGATATGCTGATAAGACCAAGAGGGATCCAAATACCATTTATTATGATGGTCTGCTTAAGGAAAACTTCGTTTCAAAGGCCGCTCAGAATTATGCCTATGGAAGAGAGTTAAGGGCTAAGGATATCAAGGATATCAGTAGCGGTAAGACTATTTCTGTAGATACTGAACTTACGGGTGCCATGCAGCAATCACTGGAAGTATATAAAACGGTACTCTTCGGTAGTAGCTCTGCAAAAATTTTGAAAGGGGTTCCTTTAGCAGCTTGGACAAGGGATAAACTCAGAACGGCTATAAATAAAGCTGTCATGCTGGAGAAAATATCAGTGAAGTTTAAGAGTATGACAGCTATGCAACTTGCCCAGCTTCAAGAGGCCAGAGGCGTGAAAGGAGATAAGACCCAAACTACGGAAATTGTCCTCAGAAGGATTTTTGATGAAATTTTGGAAAAATGAAAACATCGTTTAACTACGGAGGCTGTACTCTCCTTAATTTTTTTAATTTAACATGAAAGCTATTTATAAGCTAAAGGTAAGGCCAACGAATATGGCATGTATGGTTGCAATCTTTATACAGGCTGCTCCAACGATTGCGGTTACTGTTACCTCAAGCGTCCCCCAATGTCAGGGTATTGGGGTATCACCTCCACCTTGAAAAAATGTTTCAAGGGCGGAGATGACGCGATCTGTGTTTTCCGGGAAGAACTGTTCGAGTGCCTTCCATACTTACAAAAATATGGACTGTTTATGAGTTTCACGACCGATCCTCTCATCCCTGAGACTATAGAATTGACAGTGAAAGTTGTCAAGATATGTGTCAGAAATGGTGTGAACGTAAAACTGCTGATCAAGTACGGAGGATTCGAGGACTCATTTTTTAACCTTTTCAATGGGTCGGAAAGTGAATTGAAGGCACACATAGCTTTCGGATTCATCCTGACCGGTCACAATGAATGGGAACTCGGAACACCAAGCAATGAAAAGCGAATTGAAAGCATGAGAAGACAGCATTCTTTGAGTTACAGGACTTTTGAAAGTGATGAGCCAATCATTGACTTCGGCTCCACCATGAAGATGATAACGGAAACCCTAGACTGTTGTGATCTCTATAAAATCGGTCTGCCGTCGGGAGGTAGTGTAAAGTATGTCAAGAAAGAGGCTCAGGATTTCTTCAGAGGCTTGAAACAACTTCCGGGACAGCCAAAGATATACCTAGATTCACTGGTCAGGCTATTGGAGACAGACAGGAATACGCTGCCAGCCAACTTCGTAGGAAAAGATTACGATATGTTCCAGTGATGAATTGAGTTTAATCAAAAGAGCCATAGCGTTTTTTTTTTAGTTGTGGCTCTTGATAAAAACGATATCAAGTAATGAATAAGACAAGAGAAAATATCATAGCCGGTATCATTAATTCGATACAGCCCAAACCGGATTTTGACCCAAAAAGCAAGAAGGGTTATCACGAGATCTGTAATGAAATCTGTCAGGTGGCGCAGGATATTGGCTCTCCCTTCGTTTCCATTAATGAGGAAATGTTCCTTTTTACCGGAACCCATTGGGAAAGCGTTGACAGCCACACCATCAAGGTTTTCATCAAGTACGCATACGGAAAGCTATGCGGTGACTCTGTGGGGGCTTCAAAGAAAGACATTATCAACGGATTGGTTTCACAACTCCCTTATACAGCCATGATATTGAATGTGAAACAAACTGTGGATAAAATCAATTTTCAGAACGGCACACTGAATCTGATGACAATGGGACTGGCAAGGCACGATTGGAAGGATTATTTCAGGTATGTGCTTCCTTATGATTATAACCCAAAATCGAGTTACCCTATATTTAGGAAGTATCTGGATGAGGTGATGCCGGAGAAAGAAGCACAGGATGTATTGGCGGAATATATTGGCTGGCTGTTCATTCCGGGGCTTAAACTGGAAAAGGTATTGTTCCTCTATGGGAACGGATGCAATGGGAAATCAGTGTTGGTTGAGATAATCGAAGCTCTGGTACGGAAAGACAACGTATCACATGAATCACTTTCAGACCTTTGCGGGGAGTATGGAGCCAACAGCAGGGCGAACTTATCGGGGAAATTGCTGAATACCTGTTCCGATGTAGCCCCCAACGCTTTTGCAGGGGATTTGTTCAAAAGGTTAGCCAGCGAGGAACCTATCAGCATGAAGACTCTCTATAAGGATGTCATCACTACGGATGAATATGCCAAGATGCTGTTCTGCCTGAATGAGCTTCCCAAAACCAACGACATATCCAACGGTTTCTACAGGCGTTTTTTAATAGCTCCCTTTCAGATACAGATACCCAAGTCAAGGATTGACCCGGAATTATCCAAGAAAATCATAGCCTCGGAACTGCCGGGAATCATAAACTGGGCATTGGAAGGAAGAAAAAGGCTGGTGACGAACAAGAGGTTTACAGAATCCCCTATAATGAACAGAGCCTTGGAAGAATACAGGTCAAGGAACACCAAGAAAAAACGCTCCTTGTTGCTTCCTCCATTCTTTCAGGCATAAAAAACACATGGATGTAATATGGGCAATAACAAGATTGAACTGAAAAACGGTACGATGCAGTTCCTCAGTTGCAGCATTCCTTTTCCGAATAACAACGGGCTTCATATCGTTTCCTGTGGTTGTGGGCAGGGAAAGACTACGATGATTATGGAGGTTGTCAGGCAGGAATGGAGGGACGGGATTCTGGTGGTGGTTCCAACGATTGAAGCCGCTGATGAGTTCGGGAAGAAGATTGAGGAATGGAACAACGGGACTGTTTCTTTCGGGCGTTGCAGGTTCTCGGTGCTTCATTCCGGCCTGAACAGGATAAAGGAGATGGAAGAATATAAATCCAATCCTTTGTCCTTGGTTGACTATGATATTCTGGTCATTACTTCAGCCCGGATTATCATCGACCCTTATGAGCTTTTCCTGTCTTTTGACAAGGGGAACAGTGGAAAAAGAGGGCTGGTGTTGATAGACGAAATGATTAACTTCTACCCCCAACCCTTCACAATACCGGAGAAGATCAGGGATATTGTGACTTTTGTAGACAAGTCCAGGACACATCACGGGAAGGAAGGGATAGAAGTAAAGGATGAATCGGGGAATCTTTGGTACCGGCATTATTATCAGGACACAGATGCGATGTGGGCCGCTTATCTGGGAAGCAGTTACAGGTTATTCAAAGTAAAGAATGAACTGACACGCTATAAGACCGGATATATCTTTGAGCATATCAGGAATCATGGCATTGATACAGCGATTCAAGGGCGGGTGAAAGATTTTGCAGACCAGACTTGCGTGATTCTCTTTGACGGTACAGGGGATTGTATATTCAGGGATTCAGATCCGAGGCTTCTTCCGGTACAGGGGAAAAAGTATAGAAGTGATATTGAGTTCCACCGTTTTGATATGCCCCTGAAAAGAAAGAATAAGGAGGATTGGGACAAGAAGGCTTTTATGACGATAGGGAAAGGGATGCTGGAGATGTTGAAGAATATATGCCAGGGAGGGGAAACCTTGATTGTCACTTGGAAATCGGTGGATGTGTTCAGGGGAATGAAGAATGACGGAATGGCAGACCAATATGAAAAGGGGGAAATAGAAACAAGGATACAGTATAACTTCCCGAAACTTTTATCGGATTGTCTGACAGAAATCGGTGCAGCTCCAGACAGTTTCTCGGTTATCTATAGGGGAAGCGGTCAGGACAGAGGCTCCAATGAATACCGGGATTATGAGAATCTTGTTTTCTTGGGTGAATGGCATATTCCTGATACCATAGTCGGGGAGATAAATGGAATGTTCGGTTGCAAGTGCGGGTTCAAGGACTATATGAAATCCCTGCTCATCCAGACTATATGCAGAACCCGGATCAGACAGCACAAAGGCCTGCCCATCAAAGTCTGGTTCTCCTCTGACCTTGACTATAACCTGATGGAAGAGGTTCAAGAGTATTTCATTGATAACTCCGAGGACACCTGTAGGATAGGAGGAATCCAAGGGGCATGTAGGAAATATGGGAAGCCCGAGAAGAAGCAACTTATGGATATGGTTTCTCTCTACCGGCATGACCCCCAGATAAGGGACAGCATAGAGAATGAAACTTCCTATTCATTTGATATTTCCTTGGATGAACTATATAAGCTCATTCCTAAATCAAGAAAAGCTAAAGACAGATACAATGGATTGGTAAAGATGTTGGATAATAGGAATATAACAATGAACATCAAGTAGAACCAAAAATTTTCTACTTCCTATATAGAGTATATAAAGAGAAGAAAGAAAAAAGGTTACATTACTTGTCAAACTAAAAAACAGGAAAAAGATGGAACTGAAAGATATGATGGTATCGGCTTTTTCTCACGTGGTGGTTAAGGATAATCCCGAACATCTTTCTTTGATGGAGATCTTGGAAAGCATCAGGAAAGGAACTCCTGAAACCAAGAGAGGAATCGGGATAATCAGAAAAGAGAAAGACAAAGAGAAAAGAAGTAAGTTGAAGGTAAGGTTGCTATCTGTATTTACCCCTTCCGGCATGTTCAGGAGGATGGAAGATAATGGGTTTCTTCAATCTTCCGGGGTAATCTGTATAGACCTTGACCATATTCAGGATTTGGAAGCCGAGAAGAAAAGGTTGAAAACCATCCCTTATGTATTCTGTATTTTTAAGTCACCTTCAGGGGATGGATTGAAAGTATTAATCCGCCATGACTTGACAGATCCTTCAAGACACAAGGATCTCTATTCCTATTTGGGTGATCAGCTTGGGGTTAGCGGGAGGACAGACTTGATATTTGATATGAACTGTTCCAATATATCCCATCCTTGTTTCTGGAGCTATGATCCGAATTTATGGCTGAACATGGATGCACAGGCATTTCATGTTGACCTGGATATACTTCCCGTATATAAGTCTCAGAATAATAGTAGAGGGAATGGGAAACAGGAACAAAATACTGTTACACCCCAGAATAATGCCGTCACCTTTCTTACTTCTCCCCAAGAAATCAAGGATAAGATTCTGGAATCGCATACCCTATTTGAAGAGTATTATAATATGTACCCCGGAGTAAGGAACCGGAATCTTTATATCTTAGCCAATTTCTTCCTTAACGATGGCATCCCTGAAGACTTTGCTGCCGATTACCTAGTTGCTTACTATGAGGATCAAAAGAACGGTTTCACAGCGGATGAGATAAAAGGGATAGTAAAGTCTGCCTATCATTGACTACAGGAATCAAGAATAAATGAGATATCCGATTATAGACAAGCCAGACACAATGAGAATCAATCATTTAGTATGATATCTGTTGAACCAAAAATTTTCTACTTCCTATATAAGGATATATAAAAAAGAAAGAAAAAAAGGTTACTCTACTTGTCATCTTCAAAAGACTGGAATAATCGGTTAAGAACCAAAAGAAACCACTATACCATTGACTTATCATCTTTGGCATAGTGGTTTTAAATTTATGAGAGATAAAACAAATTTGGCTTAGAGAGCGAATTTCCTTAAAAGAAAAACTAACCACCATTCTTCATATCTTCACTCAATGATAGCATAGCAATTAAACAATATGTTCTTGACATATACTAGATTAATGTAATTCGATCCAGCTATCAATAAACCTAATATTGTCATTGTTGTATATGTAAGTTTCCTTTCCCTTCAATATATGACAAACGTATATGACATCATTTAAACATCTGTTTTCAGAAGATATTGGTTGAATTTTTTTAATAATACTCGGAAGTGTCCCCTGATTGCATCCCCAAAGAAGTTGGACAAAAAAAGCTGCTTGATTTTCATTTTCAGTATTTAATTTCAATAAATCTTTTTCATAGGATTCCTTGGATGGATTTTTTGCCTTAAATTCTATATAACATACACGTTGGGCTTTCTCATCAAATAGGACTACATCAAACTGGGCAGATTCTCCTGTTTCATCTATTTTAGGATAACCATCATCAGATTCGGAAGAGTTCTTAGGCTTTGAAAAACGATACTTCCTTTTTGTCGGCGTTTCAATAGAGTAATATAGTTTTGGTGTATTCTCTTTATTCTCTTCTTGGTTTTTTAAAAATTGATGGATGAATTCAAATCTCAGTTCCTGTTCACTGACCCGATAATTCTCTCCCTCTGTGGAGTATTTAGGAAAGATCAAATGACTTTTAGCGTTCACATTCTTACCCTCTAAGTTATTTTCATAGGCATCATCCAAAGCATCGAATGTTTTCTGTAAAATATGTGCTACATAATCAGTTATATTCTTTTTATCCATAAGTTAAAATGATTTTATTAAGATATTTAGTTCTACAAAACTAATCAATCTGTAATAATATTCATTCTAAGTCAGATTATTATTTCAATAAGATAGATAATTCTTATAGCATGATCAATCATATTGGCAAACAATGAATAAAACAAATAGAAAGACAAACAATCATTTTCTTTTTTCATAGAACCAAAAATTTTCCACTTCCTATATAGAGTATATTAGAAAAAAGAAAAAAGGTTATATTACTTGTCCCAGTCAATGAACAGGAATAATTGGCAAGAAAGAAAAGCCACTATACCATTGCCCATGACTCCTTATTATAAAAATGAATGAAAGATATGTATTATTGGGAAATATAATATAGGCTTCATAATTTTTAATTAACCTATTAATGATATGTGTACCCCATTTAAACCAATAAAGATTCACCATGTATTTTTTTATATTGAAATGGGATCTGAATATTAAATTCTTCGGCTAAAATATGAAGTACCTCAAAAGATTTATTCCATCCACCACAAAACTCTGGACTTAGTGCTATTGTTATAACATCTATTCTATCTATCACTTCTTTAATTGAATTACAGACATTTTTAATGTATTGATTTGTAAAAAAACGATAGCACTCCTCATCAGCAACTTGAAAAAAGAAATCTATATCAATATTAATTATCCACCTTCTGGATGAATCTATCCAAAAATCAATATTATTTGGTAAATCCCAAATATCTACATTTTGGGATTCTGAACTTACAGATTCAAGACTTGTGTTATGCCAATCATTTCCATCTTTATGTGTACAATAATATGCTTTACTTAGCATATTTGTATGCAGCCTGTTAAAAGAATCTATATAATTGTCAAATCTAATTCCGCTGACACCTTTTACTGTTAAAAAGTTTTCAAAAGATGTTCCTGTAATAGCATTTCGGTTTTCTTCTAAAAAACTGTCAGACAAATTATTTAACAAGTCATAATGGCGATCTATATGGAAAATTCCATATTGGTTTTCTGGATTTATCTGTTGTTCCCAGCACCAAATGGCACAAAGATGATTGTCCATAACGTAGAATTTATCTTCTTTATAGAGAAAGTTCACTTTATCGCATCCAGATTCTTTTAAATCTCTATTTTTATAAATTTCTACTCCCATAATACAATATCATTTTATTGTCAGCCATATTACTAAAACTATTCTCAAACTAATCAATTGAAATTATTTATATCATCTGAAATAATATTTTGCAATATATTAATATTTAAGGATCCTATTTTATCTAAGCATTAATTGTTTTTCAATGCTAATTTAAGAAATTATCTGCATAAAGTGTATGTTTTATAAGATTTTCTGCTGAAAAACAAAAATAATAGCAAGTTACGTTTTCTTTATCCATTGATTATTTGATTCTAATTACTACTGAATAATGGCTCACTTCCATCCTCATCCACTTCACTTTATCAGCCCCAAGCAATTCGGCTGATTCTTTATAAGCCATCTTGAAATCGGATTGCCCCAGCAGATAAGGGTGATATCCGAATGGGGCAATCGGGAATTTAGAGGGAAGCCGAAATCCATTATATCCTTCTCCCGTTACCATGAAAGCATCAGCATCAATCATATCTTTGCTTAAATCTATATTATTCTGCTTATAGTAATCCGTGAACCTTATGAAAATCAGGAAAATCATATTGGGTTCGGTATGGATGTTGAAATTTACTTTTCCGGTTCCGATATAATCATCCAGGTCTTTCTGTACTGTATCCTTTATCTCCTGGTCAGTCATAATTTCCGTATCATAAACCTTGCCGACTACAAAGAACTTTTTAGACAGTCGGGTATTAGTGTTTTCTTTCATCATTTAGGTCCTCCATCCATTAAAAATCAATTTTCATTACTATCTTGTCACTGTAACATCTGATACCAATATATTCTACCTCTTGTTTCCGATAAAATAGAAGCAGCGTCTTATAGAACCGGATAAAGGCAGTCATATCGGTATAAAAATTCTTCCCGGAAAATCCAAGTGGAAAAACAAGAGGATAACCACCAAGTTTCTCAGGCAAGAAGGCTTCGATTCCAATGTTCAGTATCAGGTTCATATCACAATCAAATATCACCGGTTCATTAGGGTCTACGAAGAAGTCACGGATAAATACCATTGTGATGCTTGATTCGCTTAATTCCTGAAGCCTGAATTGGACTAATCCTCCCGTACTTTCATCCAAGTTTTCCTGTACTGTCATTTCTATCTCTTCGACGCTCATTCCCGTATCAAGAATGGCGCCACTCGCAATAAAATAATTCTTCATAATGATTGTTTCGTTTTTTGTGATTTAATGGTTAGTTCTATTCCGTATGATCTTTTCAAGTAATTCTTCAGTCCCTCATAAGCATCCACGCGCCTTCTTTCCCGTGGCATGATTTCCAATGCTTCTTTGAGGGTGAGACTGATAGAGAGTCCGGTTAATAAAGAAAGACTGCCGTATTTTTCTTGAAGAGCGGCGATGTCTTTCCGGTATTTTTCAGGAATAGGTTCGGTGCTGTCTTTTTTTACGCTTACACTTGGCGCAGCGTTTTCCAAGCGATTAGAAATTGAAAATCGTTCCATTCCTAATATTCTGGCTATAAACTGCTCTAGCATGATATTAATAGTTTATTTCAAATATTAGGATTTGGGCGGATGAAAAACGCAAAACCGTCATTTAAAGACAAAAAAGAAACGCACTAAAACTTATTGTTGTCTTAGTGCGTCCAAATCAGAAACGAAATCGCCTTATTTCAATCTCAGATTATTCATTTTAAGTATAGTTCAAACGGCATTTCCTTGTTTTGGTAATTCACGAAAGTACCGGAAAAAGAATCCCTGCCGAATTTTCCGTTGAATGTACTTGTCTGCTCTCCTTTATCATTGAACTCCAGCAACACTATATCTCGTCCCGATGATATTCCTCCATACAGGTAAAGCACGTTCTCGCTTCCGTTGCGGTCATAATAGTATTCACCGTATATCTTATCATTCCAGATAGAAAGATGCATCGTTACTGCATACCTGCCGTTTATCTTTCCCTTGAACTGATAGGGTTCACCTTTGAGTGGGGAAGGGATAAGTTTACCGTTAAAGTCGTAGTAAATATCAATAAAAGCATATTCATGGTTGAAATTCTCTTCATCCCAATATGTTGTCCATCTCCGAGTGATTTTTATCCAGTCTTTCTGTTCTTCCAAATTTAATCCCCATCCAAGTTCTCGCATTTCATCTGTCAATGGATTGTATTCGAGAAGAAATGCCATATCAGCAAAATCATTCCCACCATTTTCTCCTATTATCAAAATTTTACTTTTATCCTTGCTATCAAATGCTTTAGTAGGTGTTCCACATCTGTCACTATTACCTATTCTTAAAGGGAAACAAAAATCTCTTTGTTGGCTTTCATCTATTTTTTTGAGTATTAAGCAATCCTTCCAATCTTTCCTAAAAACAAAAGCTATGTATTCAGAAAGTTCTGGATATTTACCAATGATATTAATTTGATCACCATATTTCTCCGTCAACTTTGAAATGACATCCTCAGATATTTCCTTATTCCTGTCTGATTCTGCTTCGGTTTGCATAGAAACTGTTTCACTTGTTACATCAGCACCATTGTTATATTGCCAATACAGGAAACCAATAAATCCGACAATGACGATACCACCTATAATCAACCATAGCCGTGTGGATCTTATAGAACTTTCATCTTCATCCATTTCTAGCTCTGCCGAGTGTTGGAAAGAAGTATTCACTTCCTTTTTAGGAATCACAATATTAGCTATCCTTGGATTATCCCCGTATTTAACTTTGTATTTTTCTTTTAGAACATTGGCGTTCAGATAATCTTCTTGTCGTATGTATTCATTGATGAGATAGTAGTACTGTTCGGTTATCTGCTTCATGCATTCATCTATCAGACGGCTTTCAGCTGAAGATAAATTCACATCCGAACCGGTAAGAACAGACAAGGCTTCCTCATATTCCCCCTTATTAAAATGGGAGAGGGCCTCAGAATACAAATTATCGTTCATCTTAACTGCAACTATTGTAAAAAATTAGAAACATAAACAAGGCTACCAGACCGAATAAAACAAGCCGAGCCAGCCTTGTTTCAGAAGCCGGAGGATTGTAACCGTTTTCCCGGACAATATCATCGATATCTCGTGTTTCCGAAGCGTTCTGACGTTTTATCCCGTCGCTTAAATCTGCAAAAAAATTCCGTTCTTCTTCCTCCCTGTCAGAATCTTCCTTTCCATTCTTTCTTTCATTATCTTTAACGGCAAAAATAGTGCCGCAATAAATGCACTTGAGTGAATTGGGGCTTATCTCTTTATATTTGTTGCCGCCACAATTGGGACATTTTATTTCCTCTCTAATCATCAAGATTAAAATTAAGACAGAATTATATAAATAAAAAATCAATCAAAAAATACTGCTAAAAGGCAATATGAGAAAAATAAAAATTATAAAAACTATAAATACAGATACGATGCCAATTCGAAGCCCTATAGAATACCATTTGCGAGCTGACTGCGAAGCGTGAACCGCACCATCTATATTTCCTCTATCCCATAAGTTGTCAACCCTGATTGCATGAATGAAACTAATTATAGCAAACGGCAAAACCCAAAAAATAGAGAAAACGATAGAAGCAACTCCCAGCAAGATAGAATGAACCATATAGGACTTGGGTCGTAAGGTTTCAGACATGGGAGTAGTATTAGGCGGAGTTGTCGAGTTGGTAACATTATCTTTTTTTTCAGTAGAGGAAGGTTGAGCACTTTCTATTTCTTTATGGATAAAAGTACTGCCACAATACAGGCATTTGTAACTATTGTTGCCTAATTCATTGAATCTGTTGCCTCCACATTGTGGGCATTTTATATCTTCCTGCATGGTTATAAGAATGATTTGATTGTCGTGATATAATTATTTAACTGATCTATTTTTCTAACGATTTGGGATTTCTGCCCTTCATTGTCATTTCCATGCAATGAAGAAGCCAGTCCCTTTATTTCTTCAAGGCGTTGATTCATTTCCGAAACAACCGACTCGTTTCGGTTTAATTTTTCGGACGGAATCATGGACATCTTATCCAGTGTGACTTTAAGAGTGCGTAAAACATCATCTTTCCAGTCGGAAGTTAGCGAAGAAAGGATTTTCTGAACATCTAAGAAATAACTGTTCAATGAAAGCAAATACACTTTTTTGGATACTGTAGTTTGTTTCTGCCTTTCTTCCTCTTTTTGCATTACATTACCACCGATTTCAACCGCTCCAAATGCAATAATAGAGACAACAGTTATAACCAGCATTCCAATATACAAAACTTTATAATCACCCTCTTCTTCAACAAAAATACTGTAAATGGCAGTCCATAAAAAGAGAATGATAGCATAGGCATCAAGTATAGTTGAGGATGCTGCATTTTTAAAAGTCAACAGCCTTTCATTGGATAGGAGAGGAATGTTTGACAATAATATGACCTCAGCAATACAAGTAGTCACAACATTGATATAGAACAGCTTTGTATGCTCGTCAAATATTAAATGAAGTACAACTACTGTACATGCTATGACACACAACAATACTAATCCTGATATAATCTTATTTCTCATATTATTTACTTTTTAAAAATCATACAACTTTGTTGTTTACATTGTAGGAGGCGGTGGTGGAGGCATCAGCAATGACAAGATTCTGGCTATATCAGGGTCATTCTCTGCAAATATCCATTCTTTTCCTCCAACTTTATATACATAAGTCGTTCCCGTCATTTCCTTACGCTGTATCATCCCTTGTAAAATATCAATCGAATACGGCCCAAATGTCTGACCGTTTTGAGCTATATAATAAGAAGGTAATTGTGGGGGAGGTGGAGGTGCGGCAACACCACTTTGCCTGATAGAATCGGAAACCATATTACCGAGATTATTTCCCATCCCTAATCCCATGCCAATACCCATGAAAGTACCGGCACCTTCATTTCCAGCAGCAGTTTGGGCTATGTCTATCTGCTTCTGTTGAAGGTAACTAACTCCCAGTTTACTTAACTTAGCCTGTTCTGCAATGCCTTCCATCACAGTTTGATATCCTTTATCATTTTCATCAAAGCTAATATCTTCCACATTGAAATTGAGAAGCTGGACACCATATTCGTCAAAAGAAAGCTGGAGTTCCTTTGATATGGTTTTTGCTAAAGCTTTGTATTCAGTCCCAAGCTCGTTGATGTTGACTCCGTTATCTTTCATGAATTTGGCAATAGAGATCTTTACCGCTTCCACCACATCGGAACGGAACTGTTCTTCTATAAGATCCGTACTTGCAAATCCGATAGTACCGATTAGCCGTTTTAGGAACAATCCACCATCAGAAATGCGTATGCCATACTGTCCTCTTGCCGACAGCTTGATAGGAATCTGGAAATAAGGGTCTATAACCCGTAATCCTCCAGCGCCCCAAAACATATTCCTTTTATCTAGCTTACTGACAAACCAAACTTCAGCTGTAAAAGTAGTTTCACCTCCACTGGGCAAGTTTATCAGTTTTTGGAGGATTGGAAGATTGGCAGAAGAAAGCACATGTCTTCCTGCTGTAAAAGAATCACATAATGTCCCGCTTTTATAAAAGAATGCTTCCTGACTTTCATTCACAGTCAATACGCTTCCCAATGTTACATTATTAAATGGGAATTTATAGACCAATTCCTCCTGATTATTTTGTTCCCAATAAATTGATCTTATTATTGCCATAATTGTCTAAATATTTCCAAGTTCATAATTATATCAATGAATAGTCGTTTTCATAATAGAAAAAAGAATTACAACCAATTTATTCTTCTTACTATTTCTATTTTGAACGAGCAAAAATATATATTATATTAATGAGAAAAAAAGAAACTCTTATGGGGACTTCTATAAATTAAATCCCT
>ULKS01016203.1_pt1 | contig 68316 bp, 52 predicted proteins | sample 1951211 | NCBI WGS metagenome assembly ULKS01 (sample SAMEA4835506, study PRJEB28245) | human gut metagenome | biome: gut microbiome; material: fecal sample | place: Denmark | collected 2008 | reverse complement strand
TGCTGAGGCTGAGGTGACTGCTGAGGGCAAAGTGCGGGTCACAGTGTCCGCCCTGGGCATATCGTATGAAGCTCAGGTAAGCGATAAGCGGATGGAGGGTACCTTCAACCAAGGTGCCGTGAGCTTGCCGCTCGTGTTGGAGCCCGGTGAGGCCAAACATAACAGGCCGCAGACTCCCACGCCTCCCTATATGTATCCCACCGAGGAGGTGACTTTTACCAATCCCGCTGATGGCGCGAAGCTGGCGGGCACCTTGACTTACCCCATGAACTTCCAGTTCTCGAAGGATGTTCCTGTCTTGGTGATGGTCACGGGCAGTGGCCAGCAAAACCGCGACGAGGAGCTGTTTGACCACAGACCATTCCTGGTTATCGCCGATTACTTGGCCAAGCAGGGCATAGCCACCTTACGCTACGATGATAGGGGAGTGGGTGGCTCCACGGGCGAAGTAGCCAACGCCACCACGCACGACTTCATGGGTGACGCCATCGCGGCGTTAGACTACGTACGCTCCACGGGCAAGTTTGGCAAGTGCGGCGTGCTGGGGCACAGCGAGGGTGGCACCATTGCCATGATGATAGCGGGGCGCCAGCAATGTGACTTTGTTGTCAGTTTGGCGGGAATGGCCATTAAGGGCGATAGCCTCTTGCTGTTGCAAAACCATGCGGCGCTTTCCAAGAGCGGTGTGCCGGCCATGGTTTGCGATGATTACGTTACTGCCCTGCGCCAAGTGTTGCGGTGGATGGAGAGCGGTGAGCAGGTCTCCAATCCCAAGGAGCGGATAGCCGAGGTCGTGAAGTCGGCCAATCTCCAGTTGCCCGAGGCCTTGCAGGAGAACCTGGTCAAGGTGATAGAGACATCTGTTCCTTGGTTGCGTGCTTTCCTGTCCTTGGATCCCGCGGAGGATATCCGCAAGGCCACTTGTCCCGTCTTTGCCCTCAATGGCGGCAATGACACGCAGGTGCCCGCCAAGGAAAACCTCGGTGCCTTCCGCCGGCTCTTGCCCGCCAACGACAAGAACCTCGTGAAGGAGTATCCTGGCTTGAACCACCTCTTCCAGCATAGCCAGACAGGCTTGCCCATAGAGTATGGCACCATCGAGGAGACTGTTTCTCCTGAAGTGCTGCAAGACATCGCTACTTGGGTAAACAGCGTAAAGTGAACTTCTCTGCTGTTTATTCAGCCATTTTGCTTGCTGAGACGCAAGAATGCGTCTCTACAGTTTGGCAATAACAGGGCCGCGCACATAAAGTGGAATTCGTCGAACTCACTTAAAGGACATGTCGGGCGAAGGCACTGAATAGCGAAAAAGGCAAAAAAGAACTGGAAAAGTTTTGTGGGTTGCCGAAAAATTCGTAATTTTGCACGCTGTTATGAGTGAAGTGCGCCCGTATCCCATTTATAGGAGAAGGTAAGCGGGACTTCTCTTGAGCGTAAAGACAATATTAATAATACATAATTTGAAGACAAAATGAAAAAAGGTATCCATCCTGAAAACTATCGCCCCGTCGTATTCAAGGATATGTCCAACGGCGATATGTTCCTTACAAGGTCCACCTGCAAAACTAACGATACGGTGGAGTTTGAAGGCGAGACTTACCCTGTGGTAAAAATCGAAATCTCCAGTACTTCCCACCCCTTCTATACGGGCAAGAGCAAGCTGGTAGATACGGCTGGTCGTGTAGACCGCTTCATGAATCGCTACGGTAAGTTGAAGAAGTAAATGAACCTTCCGATAGCATATTAACATCCTATAAAGTGTGATTGGTGAGTGTTGCGGAACTCCCGGTCACACTTTTTTGTTTCTGGACGTATCGTCTTTCATTTTGTTACTTATGAAAAATATCCGTTTCGATATCTTGTCCCTCTTTGCCTTGGTGCTGTTGCTTTCCGCTTGCGGAAGTGATGATGATGGCCTTGGCGGTGCGGCAGTCCCCAATCTCAACAAGAACGTGCCCACGGCAGGCATGCCGAAAGAGGTAACCCGTTTGGAATTCCCTAAGGTGAAAGGAGGAACGAGTGTGGTATTGGTGCACCATGCCAATGTGCCCAACAGCCAGGAAAGCGTCAATTATGCCCTGGAATGGGATGGGGAGAAGAAAGCCAACCGCTGGACGTGCTACCAGATGTACGCTTCCAACCGCGTTTCCAACACCTCCCGCTATGAGTCTGATGACAACCAGTATCCGCAAGACCCGGACCTGCCTCAGGCTTATCGTTGGGAGACAGACCCTTTCAGGAGGTCTGGCTATGACCATGGCCACCTCTGTCCCTCCGCTGACAGGCTTTATTCCTTTGAGGCCAATTATCAAACGTTCTTCCTCACCAACATGTCGCCGCAGCTCAACGCCTTCAATGCGGGCGTATGGGAGAACATGGAGTCACAGTTGCGCAAGTGGATTACCGCTAATTCCAGTCGTAACGACACGCTCTACGTATGCAAGGGAGGCACGATAGACAAGGCTGACCAGGTGTTGACAACGCTCGCCAATGGCTTGATAGTGCCCAAGTATTTCTTTTGCGCCCTGCTGATGAAGAACAGCGGAGGCTACAAGGCCCTGGGTTTCTGGTTTGAACACAAGGCGAACAGGGACGAGAACCTGGGAAGCTACGTGGTGAACATCGACCAATTGGAATCTCTCACGGGTTTGGATTTCTTCTGTAACCTGCCTGATGGGACGGAAAACCACGTGGAGAGCCTGCCCGTGGAGAACGTGAAGCGAGCCTGGGGATTGGAGAAATAGGCTCTTCTCTTCGCGCAGCTGAAGCCCTTGAGCCCTGTGGGGGTGGAGGGCGGCTTTTCAATTCAACTTGTTTTGTTGATCAAAACAAGTTGTTTCGCGTCTCAAAACAAGTTATTTCGGAAAACAAAACAACTTGTTTTTCCTCTCGATTTAACTTGTTTTCCCAAGGGACGTGCTTGCCGTGGGAAAACGATACTAGTCTCAAGGCCCTGTGAAACTAGTATCGTGGGCCATCGAGACTAGTTTCATCGCCCATCGTGGCTAGTCGCGTTTTTCAAGCCCCCGCAAGGCCAGGGTTCATATAGGATAAGAAACAATCATGGCGGACTTGGTCGTGCAGAGCCAAATCCGCCATGGTCGTGATGGGGGAGTGTATTTACAGGTCGAATTTGTAGCCCACGGTGACCGTGAAGCCTTGGTGTTTGCCAGAGGCTTCCTTGAAGGTCTTGGTCAAGGGAAAATGGTAGCGGGCGTCCAGTACCACGTTCATGTATTCGTAGGAAACTCCCACGGGAATAGAAATGGAAGTGGTCTTGCAGAAAGACTTGATGTCCTCGTCGTAGGAATGGGACTCCCCGTATTCGCGGGTGCCACTGATGTCATCGTAAGTGATGTCCACTGTGTCATACTCGTGACTGGCCGAGAGCAGGAAGCCCAGTCGCACACCGGCGTTGAGGCTCAGTCCTTTCGCCACGTACACATGCGCCATGATGGGCACTTGCAGGTAGTTGAAGGCCAGATTGTTCTCATTGATGCCCACTCGGGCTTCTCCTTGCCCCAGCTCTATATCCGAGTGGCGGCTGCCTTCTTGGGCATACATCACGCCCAGCGATACCGCCAGTCGCGGCATGGCTTGGTACATCGCTTCCACGCCGCCCGTGAATCCCGGCTGGTACTTGCCCTTCAAAGAGTAAGTGCCCATGTCGCCGTATTCATAGAGGTGGTCTCCCGTCACGTTGGTGATATCCACGCCCACCTTGGGAATGATAGAGAATGTACCCGCTTCGGGTTGCGCCATGAGCGGCAAGGCCATGGCCATGAGGCTCAGCGCCAAGATAAGTTTACGTTTCAGCATGGTTATTCCTTGTTGTTGCGTTTTCTTTCCAGGTGATTGAGTATGATTTTGCGCATGCGCATGCTCTTCGGAGTCACCTCCACGTACTCGTCGCCCTTGATATACTCCAGGCATTCCTCCAGGCTCATCTGGGTCTTTGGTATCACGCGGGCTTTCTCGTCGCTACCGCTGGCGCGTACGTTGGTCAGCTGCTTGGCCTTGGTCACGTTGATGACAAGGTCGTTGTCGTGCACGTGCTCACCCACCACTTGTCCCGCGTAGACTTCCTCTCCCGGGTCAATGAAGAATTTTCCCCTGTCTTGCAACTTGTCTATGGAGTAGGCGTAGGCGGTGCCCGTCTCCATGGCTATCATCGAGCCATTTGTTCTGCGCTCTATGTCGCCCTTGTAAGGTTGGTACTCCTTGAAGCGGTGAGCCATGATGGCTTCGCCTTGGGAGGCGGTCAGGACATTTGTGCGCAGTCCGATGATGCCCCTGGAGGGTATCTCGAACTCTATGTTCACCCTGTCGCCTTGCGTCTCCATGCCCAGCAGGTCTCCCTTGCGGCGGGTCACCATGTCTATCATCTTGCTGGAGAACTCCTCGGGCACGTTGATGGTCAGCTCCTCTATAGGCTCGCACTTCTGTCCGTCTATCTCCTTGTAGATTACCTGCGGTTGCCCCACCTGCAACTCGTAGCCCTCGCGGCGCATGGTCTCTATCAGCACGGAGAGGTGCAATACGCCACGTCCGCTTACTATCCACTTGTCGGTGGTGTCTTCGTAAGGTTCCACCCTCAGTGCCAGGTTCTTCTCCAGTTCCTTGTTCAGTCGGTCGTTGATATGGCGGGAAGTGCAGAACTTTCCTTCTTTTCCGAAGAAGGGAGAGTCGTTAATGGTGAAGAGCATGCTCATGGTAGGCTCGTCGATGGCAATGGGAGGCAGCGGCTCGGGATTCTCGTAGTCGCAGATGGTGTCGCCTATCTCGAAACGCTCCAGTCCTATCACGGCGCAGATGTCTCCAGCGTCCACGTGATCGGTCTTCACGTGTCCCATGCCCTCGAAAGTGTGCAGTTCCTTTATCTTGGTTTTCTCTTGCGAGCCGTCACGATGGCAGATGGTCACGTTCATGCCGTCTTTCAACACGCCTCTGTGAACCCTTCCCACGGCTATGCGGCCTGTGTAGTTGCTGTAGTCCAGCGAGGTGATGAGCAGCTGCGGAGTGCCTTCCAGCTGTTTCGGGGCGGGAATTATCTCCACAATCTTGTCCAGCAAATAGTCTATGTTGTCCGTTGGCTGCTTCCAGTCTTCGGCCATCCATCCGTTTTTCGCGGAGCCATACACCACGGGGAAGTCCAGCTGGTCTTCCGTGGCGTTCAGCTCACACATCAGGTCAAACACCATTTCGTAAACCTCCTCGGGGCGGCAGCTGGGCTTGTCCACCTTGTTCACCACCACGATAGGCTTCAGCCCTATCTGCAGGGCTTTTTGCAAAACGAAGCGAGTCTGTGGCATAGGGCCTTCGAAAGCGTCTACCAGCAGGATGCATCCATCGGCCATGTTGAGCACGCGCTCCACCTCTCCGCCGAAGTCGGAGTGTCCCGGAGTGTCTATGATGTTTATCTTGACACCTTTCCAGTTGATGGAAACGTTCTTGGAAAGGATGGTGATGCCACGTTCACGCTCCAGGTCGTTGGAGTCCAGCACCTCGCCGCTGTTATCCTGTCCCTCTCGGAATAGCTTGCCGGCCAGCATCATCTTGTCGACCAATGTCGTCTTGCCATGGTCTACGTGCGCTATGATAGCGATGTTTCTAATGTCTTGCATATGTTTTTACCTTAATGTGCTCCAGAAAATCGGTGCAAAATTACAAAAAAGTTTGGATAAGCTTGCGGGTTTCACGGAAAAGTTATACCTTTGCACCGCATTTTCGCAATGCATATCAATAACTATAATCATTTTTAAACAGCTATGTATTTAGACAAGGCAAAGAAAGAAGAGATCTTTAGCAAGTACGGGAAGTCCAACTCTGATACTGGCTCACCTGAGAGCCAGATAGCATTGTTCACCTACCGTATTGCTCATTTGACGGAACATGTTAAGCAGAACCGTAAAGATTATACTACGACACGTGCCCTGACACAGCTCGTAGGAAAGCGCCGCGCCTTGCTCAATTACCTTTACGAGCGTGATGTTGAGCGCTACCGCGCCATCATCAAGGCTCTCGGCCTGCGTAAGTAATTGGGAGGGAAAAGGAATTAACGGCCCCGCTCGTCATCTTGACGGGCGGGGCTTTCCTTTTTCTCCTTTTGTGCCGGCTTTCCAGTCTGGAGTGGGGGAGTGTCTCTTCACCCCAATTCTGTAGCACGTCGGTCACTGGCAAGGAGCAAGCATGCTTGCCTCGCGGAGTGAAAATCGCCGTGTCGGCAGCGAGTCGCTATATGAGCTACTTGAAAGGAATTGTCGGTGGCTGCACGCAAGAAAGGGGAAAGGACCTTGGGCGGTCTAATGGCTGATTGGAGATTATTCCTCCAGCATGTCCTTCCCCGTCTCGTAGCTCGTTACCATGTCTTTCAGTATGCCGACCATCTCTTGCCGGAAGTCTTCCGGTTCCAAGATGGCGAGCTTCCTGCCATGCCACAACAACTCCTGCATGAAGTCGCGGGTGGGTCTCACCCGGATGGAGAAGTCCGTGTATCCGCCATTGTTCCCATCCTTGATTTTCGTCTGGCTTTCATGGAGCGGCACCTCCGTGATGTAGTTGTTTTCGGGATAAAACGCCCTGACGACAATCTTTCTCACGGGGATTTCCTCTTGTCGCATGATGCCGAAGCAACCTTCGAAGAAGCTGTCAGGTGTCAGTCGGCTCTTGATGGCGGGAGGCAGTTGCCGCTTTTTGCAAGCGATGTCCATCGTCTCTATGCGGTTGAAGGGCAGCGTGCGTGGCGTGAACACTTGCTGGCTGTCACTCTTCGTCTCGTCCCAAAGGTTGCCGATGACATACCAACGCTGGTGGAATAGCCGGACAAAGGCGGGTAACATCGTCATGTCTTTCTCTACGCCGTACCCCGTCCTGTAGTGGAAGCGCAAGATATATCGCTTGTCTATCGCCTCCAGTATGTCGTCCAGGTAGTGAGAGTTCATGGGTGCCTCCTCTAGCATCACCTTGTTGTGATACTTCAGCATGTCACCCAACGAGGCGATGCGCAGTGCCGAGAGCATCCACTCCGTCACGTCAGTCCCTCCATACTTGTCACGCCAGATGTAGTAACGGTATCCATTGGTCTTGTCACATTTTATCTCTATGCCGAAGATGGAGTCTATCTCATCCCGGTAGCGGTGGAACGTGCGGACACTCAGCTCCGTATGGTCGGCGTTGCTGGCCGCCATCTCCCATTCGTCAACAATCTCTTGCAGCGTCATGCGCCTGCGCTCCAGCTTGCCGATGAGCCAACAATAAAACTTAGTGCGGTTGTTCATGGAAAAGCGTTAGTATTGGTTGAGAAATGCATGGATGGCCTTGTGCCACCAGTCCCAGGAGTAGCCCACGGAGGGATGGTATACTGCCATTACCTTTGCCCTTCCGCCATTGCCCAGTCTGTAGCTACCCGTGGCGATATGTTGTCCGTCTATCACGATGTCCTTCTCTTCTCGCCATCTCCCGTCACCGGGCAGAAAGCCCCAAAGCCTCTTGCCCCATACGATGATATATTCGGGCAGGTATTGGTCCAACACCTCATAGAAAGCCCTTTGCGCTTGCAGGTACTGTTCGCTCGTACCCGCTTGCCGGGTTTCGTCCATCGCCACTTGCAGGAAGTTGAAAAACAACAGTGAGTGCCATATCTTCTGCCGTTCTTCACTGTCCGTCTCATGTCCTACGAGGCTGCGTTCAAACTTCAGGTAAGTGTTCATCCAAGGCTCCCGCTCTGTGTCAGGGTCGAGATACGTCTTGATTACATTGGTGGTGAAGGCGGCGCAGTCGCCCGCCTTACCCACCTTTCCACAGTCGGCACACTTCTCTCCGCAGTAATGGCTCTCTCCGAGAACCATCACCCGCTTGCCGAAGACGCCGCCCGCGGAATAGTCATGCCCCACGAAGGGGAGGAAAAACAGGTTGGTCATAGATAATGCGATGGCGCAAAAGTTTTAATTGAATAAGAACATTCTTCTGTTCAATTCAATAATTTCGCTATTTCGTTATATCTTTCAATTTGCTCGGATAATGCCGATTTTATGGCGTCAGTATATTTTTGTTTAAAAGTCGTACCATAGGTTTTATATTTTTCAATATCATGTTCCTTTTCTATGTTTGATAAATCGGTAAGTACATCTGGCATGGAAAAATTGATAACAGAACGATTTAAAGCCAAATCTATGGCTTTATTCTTTTTTCCCGCATCTAAATCAGACATCTGTATCTGCTGTTTCAATTCATCTTTTAATTTGCCGAGAAATTCGTTCCACTCATTAAAAACATAAGTATGTATATCTTCCATTTGCTGATACACTTTAAGTGTGAAAGCGGTGAAATCAACATTTTCGACACTTGCGACGGTTTGTTTGTTGTTGCGACTGAGACCATATAGCCCTGCAATCGCAACAATTCCCCCGCCAATGGTGGCAATGTGGGTCTTTGTAGTCAATCCGACAACAAACAATAAAGCTCCAACACCAATACAACATTTCTGTAAGGTGGTTCCAGAAGCTTTAGTATTGTCATTTACTTTACCCTCCTGTTGAGGATAATTTATTTGTTGTAATTGAGTTGACAAGTATAATGTAAGATTATTCGCTTTAGATGTCAACTCTCCTCCGATTTTGTCTAAATATGCCTTATTCATAGTCCCGTTTCAATATTATTAAGTTTGTTAATTGCGTCACTCATAATCTGAAGATTCTTTTTCTTGTCTTTCAAGGCGGTCTCCAAATTTGTTAAATATTCGTTAGTGTTGCTTTCAAATTCTTCAATAAACCGATTTTTATTATCTTTTAAAACACTAATTGCTTCTTCCGACACTTTCTGTATTATCACTTCAAGTGCTTTTGATTGTGCACTAATCGCCGTATTTGTGACTGCTACTATAGTTTTCTTAGCTTGGTTGGCCGCCACTCCAATTGCGATTTTTGCCTCACTCTCTTTTTTGTCCTTGAATAGATGCGGTATAGCTTCCTTCCCATCCAATTGAGAAGAAATATCAGATTTGAATTTGTCTTTTATCGCTTTTGCCGGTATTGTGGCCTTATTACTCATTTTAGTTACAATTTCCCCTAAAATATTTCTCAAGACTTTCCCGTCCAGCAGGCCGTCCTTGTCATTATTCAGACTTTCTGTTATTATATTTTGCAACATCTCTTTTATTGATTCGATAATGCTGCCTATCCGCTGGTTCCAATTTGTGACAAACTGCTTAATGGCTTCATCCCAAGCCTTTGTTAAGTTGTACATCAATGTGTTCAAATCAACCTCATTGTATATGCATTCAATATTACGTGTTCCCCATAAACGGCCTTTACAGATGAATGAACCATTTATCTCAGTGGTTGGGACATTACCATTCCATCTGAAACTAAAATCGTTCAGGCATTCTTTCTTGTTCTTTTCAGATAAGGCATCCGCACGGCTAGCCAACGATTCTATGTCGTTTTTAACATGTTCAATAACTTTCTTCATGCTCTTTTTGCGTGCTTCCATTTCTCCAATATCACTTAACTTAAGAGCTTCAGCAATATCATTTAATTTGCCTTTCTCTGCCGCAACGATTTCCTTAACAAGTACACTTGCGTTTTGAAAATACGAATTTACCTTTTCCTGAATAATGTTGTCTTTATTCCTTTTGAACACGTTTTCAATATACTTCTCACGTATGTCATCTATCTGTGACAAGTCTTGAAAACATGACTTTATATCTTCCAACGTCGCGAAGTAACTCGGATAAAAACTTTTCATCCGTTTTACGACGTGTTGCTCCATTTCGTCCCAACGATTCTCGTCTTTCCTCGCTATACTGAATCCTATGCCTGAACTAAAGTCCATAATAGGATCTTTGCCGTTGAAATTGGATGTTGCGATGTTTGTGCTATATTGTTTCTTAAGGGATTTCGTACAATAATCAATTGCAGCACTTAAGTCGTCGGGATACTTCATTCCGACATCCTGCAACACGGAGTCAAACTTGCTTGCAATCAACACGACAGTTCCAATGCCTTGGTTTCCAATGCGGTTTGTTAGGAAATCAACATCTGTACTATCGAAAAATCTGCCTGAATAGCTCAATAAGAACACACCATGACATCCCCTTAAGAACTCACGTGTTCGCATCTCACGAGACAATACAGGGTCATTGACACCTGGAGTGTCGACAATCTGTATGTCTTTCAAACGTTCGTCGTTCAAACCAATTGTAAGGCTTTTCACGATTGGCGTATACTCGCCATTAGCCCCAACGTAAGTCTCCAGGATACTTTGTAAATCATCAATGTCAGCGAAACTCCTTGATTCTATTTTGGAGTTTTCTGTAATTTTGTTTCTAGCGTTTCTTCCACAGCTTGATACAAGCTCTTTTGCGGCTTTGATGGTAGGGTCAATATTTGCCATGCCCGCTATATCATTATCACTCAAGCTGGGATTGCTTTCTTTGTAGTATTGTATGATGTCATCATGCTCTTTTGCCTTGGCTTCAAAACTCTGCCATTCTCGTGTATTGTAATATTCAACTTCAAATTTGTTTTCTTCGCTATATTTAAGAATGGTGAGTCCTGCCGTCATAGGCGTTGATGCACGGGGAAGTACGTTTTCGCCATTGAAGAACAAAGAATTCAAAAATGAGGATTTGCCAGCTTTCACTTGGCCAACAACACCTATTTTAAGAACTTCATTCTCTTTTTTTAATTCATCTCCACCAGAACTTATCTCGTTTATTTTTTCCTCAACCTTGTTTACAGTGGAGATTACATCCCTATTTCCTCCATTATTAATGGAGGATAGGGTCTGCAATAAACCCGCAAATACATTTTGATAATTTTCTATTGTTATCTTCATAATAGAATCTTACTTTAATTGTGAAACCCATTTTGTGAAATAATTCTTCTGGGACATTTCTACAAGAGAACGAGAATTGCTGATCAAGGAGTTGTCGGCCTCCATCAAAAGCTCACATATATCCTGATAATGATATATGGCAGCAGTCTCCAATGCATTGTACCCTCTCTTGTCTTTCAATGTCAAATCCACTTCGTGGTTGATGAAGAATTTTACCATCTCATTATTGCCTGAACGTACGGCCCATGTCAAAGGTGAGAATCCTTCTTTATTGCATACAGTTAGGTCGACTCCATTTGAAAAGCAAGACAAGAAGCTTCCATAGTTGTCACCGCTAATAGCGGAGAAAACATCAATATTATCAGTTTCCTTAATGGTTTGCAGCTGATTGTTATGGTCATTTATTCGTTTCAGACAATCATAATAAGCATCACTCAACGCTCGTAATATTCTCGGTTTATATCCAATCAGAAGATGTTTTAATTGGGTTTCTTTTTTCTTCAGTTCAACAATGCTTTTATACTGTTCGTCAGAATCACACTCGTCTTTTATTTCCGTCAATAAATCATCGAGCCTTTCACATATTTGACCATACAATGTCGTGCGATATTCCTTTTCCCAGTAGGTGTAATGTATATCAACTTCATTCAATTTGTTAAATTTGCTTACCGCATCATTAAGTTTTCTTCTTAAAGCAGAAGCATCACTAAAAAGTCCTACTTTAGTGTTCCACTCAAATTCACGGTCAAGCGAATCACTTAAAGCCGACATAGCTTCATTAAAATATTCACCTCTTTTATCCGCACTCTGTTCCACTTCCGTGTAACTTGATATGAGTGTGTCTTTCAACGCATCTTTCAGTGAATTTATATAATCACTGTTATTACTTAACATGTCAGAATCTTCATTCTGTGACTGTATTAGTTTTTTCCTTTCTTCTTCTAATACAATAATCTGGTTGGTTGAAGCTTCAACCTCTTTATCAAACAGAGCTTCGATTTGGGCTTTTTGCTTACTTAACAAATTGACGACTCCGCATCTCGACTTTATCTTTTCAACGATATTTTGGAATGTAAGATGTGCAGTTGAGTACATCTTCTTTTCCAGACAAGACACACCGACAACTATGGGTGCATGTTCTGAGCCGAACACGTCATAACATTTCTTTTCGGTGTCTTTTATTATTTTAATTACATCATTGTAATTTTTTTTGTCAGATTTTGTAAACAGTATACCAATTGGTTTGTCAGAAATATTTTTAAGGATGTCTATATCCGTATTTGTGATTGTGCCGCTTTCTATGTCAATGCACCAGAATACGGCATCGGCACCTTTTAAAGCACTGATTGCCTTGTCCCTATCGGCTTCTACCTCGTTTGTTGAGTTATTATATCCCGGTGTGTCGATGAAAGTAATCCTTTCCAGATACTTTGGCGCAGGTGTGTCAATTATTATTTTCTCCAATACGTTTGCGATGTACACTTTCGATTTGGAGGAATGCTGTATACATGCCAACACCTCTTCGTTCAATAATACAAGATCGTTTTTGAGGTTTTTGCCACGGATTATAAGTTTGTTCTTCGAGGGTACACAATTAAGATATGTATTTACGACAGAGACGGGGTCAACGCCCGTCGGCAACAAATCGCCTATCCCTGTAAGATAATTTAACAGAGAAGACTTGCCTGCACTGTATCCTCCAGCAACGGCTATTTTCAATGTGGATGAAACGTCTTCAAGCAACATGTTTTGAATCTCATGACCTGCAAACCAACAATTAAAGGGAAAATTAGAATCGGATAATTCATAACTCTCAAGGTCATTTTCCATTTGAGTCTGCAGTTCATAGTATTTCTCAAAACAAGATGACAAGTCTATATCCGCAGATGCTGTACAGATATGAGCTATCAAATCTAGAGCCATCTGGGGGCTCTCGTATTTATTCACTTTTAAAAAGGTGGCCTGGGGCTTTTTCCCCATGGCCACACTTTTTTTGCTTATTTTGTCAAATGCCATATTCTATTTTCTTAAAAGTACTTCCAATTCACCGATGGCCACTTGCAAAGTTTGTACTTTTGCGGTAATTGTAGCCTCATCTGCCTGTTGTTCTTCTTGAATTTTCTTTATGTTATCGTCAAACTTGTGGGCTTCATTTTCAATCAGCGACTCCATCTCTTTGTATGCGGCCTTACGCTGGTCTTCAAGTATTTTCTCAACAGGTTCTCTGAGTCCTTCAACGAGCTTGTCAATCATACCGCCGGTTATTTTCTGCTGAACAGCCATAATCTTCTGGTCTTTGCTCTTGCCGAAAATAAGTCTGAGTATGTCAGGAATAATATTTATCAATATTGTTGTGAGCGGGCCGACAAACTTAATTAATGTTTTTAGCAATGTTGACAATCCTTTATATTGGACAAGCTGATTTATCAGTTTGTCCAGACCTTTCTTCAAGAAGCCTTCTACGACTTCTTTACCGAGAAGATTACCAATGACTTCATTTGCCCCGGACAATAATTTGTTATCTTCATCTTGAAGAATTTTATTAACTGTAACGGAGAAATCCATGACACTGCTGCCTATGACATTTTGGTATTCGGTGATTTCTCGTTTAAAAGAGTTGACCAGTACAGGGCGTATTATGTTAAGCAACTCAGCGTTAAAAATGTTAGAGTCGTTGTTGCTTTGGACAAGGATGTTGGCGAGATAGAGACTTTTCTCAGTCAGTGCCATACGCACATCCATGAGAATGTCATCGGCTGAACCTTGCAGTGACTGCGCCGAGTTGCTTTTTTCACGAAGTGAATTTAAAGCGTTTTCCTTTTCACGCTTTAATTCTTCAATCCTTTTGCTGTAATCCTCTTTGTTTGAAAGCAACAACTTGGCTTGCAGCTGTAGTTCAGATATTATGTCATTGACATAGACCTCCACTTCAGCGTAATACTTGTCTTTTAAAAATTTCTCTGCGTCAAGTTTATCCAGCAAGGCAACAATATCTGCATTGTTTTTTTCCGCCGAGGATGTTACACATACATCTACATTTTCGTCTATGAGGCGTTTCGCCTGGTCTGTGATGTGTTCGATTACAGACTTCAAATCATCTTCAGGAGCCTGGTCTGCCTTAGAGATTACAACAGCCATTTTCAGGTTGTATTTTTTCAGCTCATCGGCAAACTGAAGGGTTACGCTTCGTAATGTTCCTTGCGGTGCAGGCGATACGAGAAAGAAGAACGAGCCTTCTTGAATATAATTGAGAATGGCGTTATTATGTGCCTCGATGCCAGAATCTATGCCGGGCATGTCGACGAGGACTATTCCTTTTTCATTTTGTTGTCTTATGAAGTCGTTATTTATATGAACAACCACAATGTCACCGGGTACCACTTCTAAATTGGATATCTTAGACAATGGTGCTGTCTCCTTAAACTTGCCATTGTGATATATATCCAACTTCTCGGTTTCGGAATAATATAATTCATAAGACACAGCCGTAGTAGGAACAACGTCGGTAGGAAGTATGTTCACTCCCATCAAACTGTTCAACAAGGAACTTTTACCTGCATTAAAATCTCCGACAAAAGGAATTTTAATATACGCATTGCTTTTCAATTCAGACAATAACTTGTCCTTGCAGGCCGATACACGTTGAATGGAATCTTGATTATTGAAATTCTTAATGGCAATCTTATTTGCCCCTTCTACAATAGAAATGTAGTTTTCAATTGTTTTCATAGCTGAATATTTAAATATTAAGTATATTTTTACAAAAATACGGATTCCGCACATACACGTCAAGTCCATAATGGTTCATTCGGCTTTTTTAACGCTTGCTGAAACTCACGGCCTAATCCCTTTCCATTATGATTTCTCCTCCTTCTTTGGAGGTTATCTTATAAGATAAGAACAGAGGTTACGCTTCCAGATGAAGGCATAGGGCAAGCCGATTAAAAGTATAAGGGTAGCGGTTATGTGTATGACTATTGAAAATGTGTGGCCCGCTTCTGAGGACCAACCGATGAGGGTCATTATCGCCAACATGATAACGGCAACCGATGCGGATGACAGAAGCCATGCTTTTAGCTCTTTCCTTATCGCGTTGGCTAGCTTGCTTTTGATGAGGATGCTCTTTTCCTTTTGTTTTATGGCGAGTTTCAGCTCGTCTTTTGTGGTGACTATTTTCATGCTTTGTCGGATTTTATGTGTTGTTCTTTTTTGACTATAGCGCAGGCGCATGTGGTCCCTTGTTGCTTCCCTTAGGGTGGTTGACGCACTGACCACCCACCATCACCATGATGCTGGGGAACTGTTTGCCGCAATACTTGCAGGTGCCATTGTATTTCTCCTGTTTTTGTGTGATGGCGCAAAGGTACATGTAGAATGTGCCAAATCTAGACAGAACTTTCCTCGAATTCACGATGTTATTATAGGGTGTACGCAAGAAGATACATGAAGCGAAAAAGAACCCTTGGGTCGTCCGCCAACGACCCAAGGGAACTTTAGCGTCGCTCCATGGGTACTTGGGCTTTTATCCTTGGAGACATACCTTCCTGGTCTATATTCTTAAGCCCATCCCATTTTTGTTTCTTCATTTGTGCATACTTTTTAGAGGTGAGACATTTATTGTCAAGCCAATGGGTGTTTACAATGCTGGTGCATGTGGCCCCTTGTTAGTTCCCTTAGGGTGGTTGACGCACTGACCACCCACCATTACCATGATGCTGGGGAATTGCTTGCCGCAATATTTGCAGGTGTACTTTGACTTCTCCGTTCCCTCATAGAGTTTGTGGCGACCTCTGTTGGGGCCATCCGGATGTTTGGAACAGGTGCCGGAGGTGAGCGACCTAACGTCGGGGAACTTGTGTCCACAATACTCGCAATAATAGTTCTTCTTTTCCATAGTGCTTATCGGGTTAGTCCTGTCCGCCGGCATCAGCGTGGCCAGCGGGAACAGGAGGGTGAATAAAAGGTTTGTCATATATACATTATTATATATAAAGGTGTTAGCCGAAGAGAGAGGTGATGCCATGCCACATCCAGGCGATGGCTCCGGCTACCAGGCTCGTGAGCCAGTAGATGAGCAAGCAGAGCACCACGATGAATATGGCGGCCTTGACGGCTTTCTTATTTACCTGATGGATGATTTGCTTGTCGTCATCGATATAGCCCGTGATGAGGCGCAGGTTCTTGGAGTAACTGCGGTGGAAGACATCGACGACATCGCCCAGCAGGGGCACTATGCCGACAAGCGTGTCGACCAACACATTGGAGATGACCGCCAACGTGAGCGGAATGGACTTGACGACACAGAGGCTGTAGTAGATGAAGGGTACGGCCAAGACGCTGCTCAGCATGTCGCCGGCGGCAGGGAAGAAGAAACCCAAGATGGGGTCTACGAGGTATTTGTCCATAATCTTGGCGGTCTTGTCCATGACCACATAAGAGGTCATGCTCATCATCTCTTGCCGTTTCTCTTCCTTGAGCCTGCGCCTTTCCTCCTCTTTCTTCAAGGCCTCGTCACGCTTGCACTCCTCTTGCTCCTTGTTGAAGCCCATGTCGGCCATGGCTTCTTGTCTTCTTCTCGATACCATAATAAATTAAGGTGTTATCAGGTGGTTTATAGTTCTATTTGCTTGTCGCCGTTGATGAAGTCGTCAAGTTCTTGGTCGCTCACGGATATGCCGCTTAGCTCGGCCAGCGACATGAAAGCTTGCCTGCGTCCATCCTCGCTCTGGGCGGTGTTGACACGAGTCATGATTTGCCTGAGGAAGGCACTCTTGTCGTCTATGTTCTCTATCTGCCGACGGAAGCCGGAGGTCAGGCGTTGGTATTCCTTGTCGTAAGCGGCGGCGGCCAACTTGCCGTTGAGTTGCTGTGTCTTCAGGCGCACAAAACTGTCTAGCAGTTCCATGGCTTTCCCCAATGTTTGCCCGGCGGCCTCGGCTACCTGGTTGAGCTCCTCTTCGGTGTACGGGTGTTCCTCATCCGATGTCTCTCGGTACTCGTCTATACCATCGAGCAGGGCTTTGGCCTCTTGCTGTCCCACGTGCAGGTTGTCTGCCAGCATGTTGGTGAAGAGCGAGAGGTTATCTTCCACATCGGAGGGTAACCGGGTGGCCTCGGTCATGTCTGGGATGTTGATGGCCCGCGTCAGCCGCTCGTCTAACTTGGTCTCCATGATTTCCCTGCCCAGGCGAAGCGTGGCGACAACCGCACGCAGATGGGGGAGCATCCGGAGTTGCAGGTCTTTAGAGGCGTGGATGTTTTCCCGTATTTGCCGGTTGAGCGTTTCCAGTTCGTTGGCCACTTGTTCCCTGTCGGCTTGGCAGTCTCGCAGGTCTTGCCGGTGTCGCGCCAGTTCATCTTTGTCCAGCTTCAGGTCTACTTGGTTGCTTTCGTATTCCTTTATCAGCGGGCGGCATACCTCGTCCCACTCGGTGTAGTCGCGGTAGTAGTTCTTGCGGGCTGTGCCAAAGGTAAACAGGTTGACGATGAACGAGGGCTTGCCGGGTTCCTTGCTCCTGGCCTCATGGTAGCTGGGGCCTTTGGCCTCCAACGTGGCGGTGAGGTCTGTTATCAGGCTTTGGTATATATCGATGTTTTGCAAGTGGTCGTTGATTTCTCCGTCTATGGCCTTTAGTTCCCGCGAAAGTTGCTGTCGTTTTTCCTGCAAGGCTTTCACCCGGGGAGAGGCGTAGAGCGCGTCGAGGATGGAGGAGATGTCTGATCGCATCAGTTGGTTGGCGTGGCGCAGGTAGATGTCGGCCTTGGGCAAGGCCACGTCGTTGAGAGTCTTGTGGATAACCAACAGCCTGCCCAGGTCTGCCTTGATGGTGGTGGCATCTCGCTTGACGCTGGTCTTGAACACTTCCAGGTCTGAACGCAGCTGGTTCGTGCGCTCTTGGCTTCGCGTGTAGTGGTCGAGCATGGTGAGTCCCGCCATGGCCAGTCCCAAGGTCTTGCTGCCTTGTCCCATGGACTTGTAGGCGCTGAGGCTGCCTTGTATCGTGGAGCGGAAGCTGTCGCTTATCTCGCTGATGAGCGTGCCACACTTGTCGGTTATCTTGTTGTATTCCAGTTCCGTGTGCTTCAGCATGCCGTCCACGTCGAGGAACTCCACTCTCGAGAAGTCGAACAACCGCGGGGCCACGGCTTTGACATTGTCTCCGTAGATGTCTATGAGTTGCTGGGCGTATTCTTGATAGGTGGCCTGTATGTCGTCACGCAGAGCCGTGAAGTCGGCGATGTTGCTTCTCACGCGGTCTTCTCCCTCATGGTAGACGCTCACCATGTCGGCATATTTCCGAAATAAGGTGGAGGCCTCTTGCTTGACAGCCTTTACGCCACCGGTGCCCGTGATGACATCCATCGCGCCGGAGGCCGTCCTGACCAAGGTGGCAGAGAGGTTGGCATCTATTCCCGCCTGTACCGCGGCCAGGGCCTCTCTCGTGTCCCCCAGTTGCCTCATGGCCAGTGACATGGCGTCTTCTTTCTTGTCTTCGTCGAGCAAGGCCTGCAACCGGTATTCCTCTACGAGTGATTTGCGTCCGTCATTGCTGACGTAGGTGTTGAAGACGGCCTTGTCGTTGCCCGCTTCTTGGTAGGTCTCGTAAACCAGCCTTGACACCTCTACGCTGTCGGAGGGTAACGTGTCTTGCCTCAGTTCATAAGCCAGGTCGGCGCGGGTCATGGTCTCTTTGTCCTTTCCCATTTCCCGGGCAAGTTCCAGTATGGTCTGCTTCAGTTGTTTTTCGTCGGTCGTTGATTTCTTCATCGTGTTATAAGGTTAGAAAAGGTTAGTCTCATGTGTCGCGGGGGTAAAAAGAGAAAGGGCGCAAGCCCACGTCTGTCCACCTTGCCCACGTAGGTTCTTGCACAACCCGAATCAACAAAGTGGCAGAAGCAGCCCACGCCCCTATATGGGATGTGGACATCATTCGCCAGCTTTTGACTGATTCAGGGAAAGTTGCAAGATTTACGTGAATCAAAAAGCCGCTAGATGCTCTTTCAATAGTCCTCAATGTCCGGAAGCCACCCTTGCGGGAGGTATTTCCATTCGCAAAGTTATGATAATTATCGATAGCTTGCAACATTTTGGACGATTTTTTTGCTGCCTCTGCCATATTTTCTTGTCGTTATGTCGTGAAGTTACGCCCATGTTCTGCCAAAGATTGACAAAGCTGCGCTTTTTGTGGTTTATTTGTTGAAACCGATGCCTTGTCCGCCTTTTTCTATGCGCTCTTCCTCGCAGAGGGTGACGAGGTGTTCCAATGTGGGAGCGGTGCCTTGGAGTATTTCCTCCATGGTGATCTTGCGCACCACGTTGTCTATCTCGCCGCCGCTGAAGTCGAAACGGGAGGCCAGCTTGTTGGCCTCGGCCTCCTGGAGCGTGGGCAGTTGTCACGCCAGATGCCTGACTTGGCTTCCAGGTTGGGCTTGTCGAAGCGTATCTTGAATAGGAAGCGGCGTTCGAAGGCCTTGTCCAGGTTGTCGGCCATGTTGGTGGTGGCGATGAGGATGCCGTCCAGTCGCTCCATCTCTTCCAGTATGATGTTTTGGATGGCGTTTTCTGTCTGCGCCACGTTGCTGCTGTTGGCGTCCTTGCGCTTGGAGAAGACGGCGTCGGCCTCGTTGAAGAGCAGGATGGGCTTCATCTTGCTTTGGCCGCAGAGGCGGCGATAGTTCTCGAACACTTCCTTGATGAGTTTCTCGCTCTCGCCAAACCAGCAGGTCTTGGTGGCGGAGATGTCTACGTGCAAGACGTCTCGCCCTGTCTGCCGGGCCAATTGCCATACGCTTTCGGTCTTTCCCGTGCCGGGCAGTCCGTAGAGTAGGGCGGCCACGCCCGTGGGCAAGCCTTTCTCCTTGAGCCGCTCTTGCAGCGTGACGTAGTTGTCTTCCCGCAGGCTCTCGGTGAGCGTGGAGAGTTGCCGTTGCAGGTTGGGTTCGAAGAAGAGTCGCTTGGGCGTGATTTTTTCATGGCTCACCAATTGCTTGATGTTGATGGGATTTTCGAAGAAGTGAGCGTCTTCCTCGAAGTAAAGTTCCATGCCCTTCGGGGTGAGCTTCAGCGCGGCATCGTTAAACATGCCATTCTCGCACACTTCCACGAGTCCGTGCCTTTGCAGGATGTGCTTGTTGGCCTTGAACTCTCGTGTTTCCCGAAAGGCATCGCGCTCGGGCATGAAGCTGGATAACTGGCGGAAGCGGAGTGTGTCGCCGTCTTTGGCCTCGTAGCACACGGCGTAGAAGATGGCACGGTCTTGCGGGTTTTCTACCAAGCGGAGCAGGTTGGCGATGGCGGAGAGTTGTGGGTTCTTGTTTTCCAGTTTCCTCACTCCCCTGATGAATTTCCATTTTTCCACCGCTTCTACCTCGCCAGGCAGGTTGCCGATGTCGTCTCTTACTTTGGCCAGGAACTCGTAGCGGTCCAGTCCACTTCTGTCGCTTCGGTAGACGTTGGCGTTTTCGCCGAAGAGCAACTTTACCGCCTCGTCGGTCAACACCAGCGTGTCTTTATCTTCCGCCTCTACCAGTTCGGCAGCCATTAGGGGATGGGTTCCCTTCATGAGTCGCGCTTTTTGGGTTACGCGCACGCTCACGCTGTCGAAGAGGTCTTCCAGTGTGCTGTTGATGCCGCTTTTCCCGCCGTCACCGTCTTGGGTGAAGTCGTTTACCATCTCGTAGAAGAATGCCCGGTCGCTGATGTCGGGCAGCTTGGCTTGTATGGTTTTCACCAAGTCCAGGCCGGCGTGCTCCTTCTCCAGGGCTTGTATCCGGGAGAGAGCTTTCCGCGTGGTTTGTTTTTCTTGTGAGCGGCTGTGTATCAGTTCGCTGGCCTTGGCGCAGAAGTTAAACTGGTCAAACTCGGTGGACGCGGTGGGCGGGATGGGCTTCACCTCCCGGCCTTCCACGATGGCGTTGAACACGTCCTCGCACAGCTGGTATTGCCGCTTCACGATATTCTCTTCCTCGCCATTGGCGGACTCGATAAAGCCCTTGGCTTGCAGGGAGAGCAGGGCGGGGACGTATTCCATCACGTCTAGCGTGGAGCAGCCGAAGTAGTTTGCCAGGTCGTCTGTGTCGGTGGATTGCTGCCCGCACTGCCTGTCAAGGATGGCCACGAGCATCATGGCTTGCTCCCGGTTGTCCAGGGACAAAGTCTTACGGATGGCGTCCAGTGATGCCGAGATGGTGGTCAGTCGCTTCAGCTTGCTGTTTTTCAGTTTGCCGGCAGCGGCCTTGGCGTGTTGTGTCAGCGATAGTCTTTCCATGTCTTTTTCTCCTCTTTCTTTATCTTTCATGCCGCGAAGTTAGACGTAGCTTGTGCCAAAATGTGGGTAAGGCTAAAATTATTTTAGTTTTTTCTTTCCAGGCTACATCATCGCTCCAGAAAGTCGGTACTACTGCGTTGCGATTTCAGTATTGCTGACTTTTGGTATCAGTAGCACAGCGTTGCCACTTGCAGTAGTACTGCGTTTTTGGGGAAGCAGCCTCTCCCTCTCGTCAATAAAAATGAAAAAGCGAGCTTTTTATTTTGTATTCTCCCCGATTTAAGTTATCTTCGCGAACATGAACGCTGACAAGAAACCCCTGTTGGGACTCACTTTGACGGAATTGAGAGAGGTCGCCAAGGAGTTGGGTATGCCCGCTTTCGCCGGAGGGCAGATGGCCGAGTGGCTCTATAAGCACCGCGTGAGGAGCATAGACCAGATGACCAATCTCTCAAAGAAGAACCGGGAACGATTGGCGGAAGTCTATGAGGTGGGCTGCGCCGCCCCGATAGATGAGCGGCACTCCGTGGACGGCACGGTGAAGTATCTTTTCCCCGCCGCCCAAGGCAAGTACGTGGAGGCTGTCTATATACCGGACGGAGACCGCGCCACGCTCTGTGTCTCTTCCCAGGTGGGTTGCAAGATGAATTGCCTTTTCTGCCAAACCGGCAAGCAGGGATTTGAGGGTCAGCTCACCACGGGCGAGATTCTCAACCAGGTATATAGCCTGCCCGAGGCCGATACGTTGACAAACATAGTATTCATGGGACAAGGAGAGCCCATGGACAACCTGGAGGCGGTATTGAAAGCCACCCAAATACTTACCGCTGACTATGGTTGGGCATGGAGTCCACGCCGCATAACGGTGAGCAGCGTAGGCATCCGGGGCAAACTGGAAAGGTTTCTGGACGAGAGCGAGTGCCACGTGGCCATCAGCCTGCATTCCCCGTTGCCCGAGCAGCGCGCCAGTCTGATGCCAGCCGAGCGGGGCATGGGCATCAAGCAGGTGGTGGAGCTGTTGCGACGTTATGATTTCGCCCATCAGCGCAGACTCTCGTTTGAGTATATCGTCTTTGGCGGGCTCAATGACAGCGACCGCCACGCCCGGGAAATCATCAAGTTGCTGCACGGACTCACGTGCAGGGTCAATTTGATACGTTTCCATCCCATACCGGAAGTGCCCCTCCAGGGAGCCAGCGAGGAGAAGATGCTGGCCTTGCGCGATTACCTGACCGCTCATGGCGTGTTCACCACCATCAGAGCCAGTCGCGGTCAAGACATCTACGCCGCTTGCGGGCTCTTGAGCACCGCCAAGAAGATAGCGGAAATAAGAGGTGATGAAGGGGCGTGAAGTTTGTTTGCTTGTGGTCGTAGCGCTACTGACCGCTTGCGCCAATGGGCCAGGTGCGCTGCCAGACAGTGGCGGGAAGCCCTTTGAGGTTTTGGTGGTGGACGACAGTGACAATCTGCTCACCCGTTTGCTGCAAGTCGACGCGGAGGGACTGCCGCAACGTGAGCCGTCTTTTGATGTCTCCCGGGTGGCATCACCTCAATGGAAAGGCTCGTTGAGGTTGGCCAGGGCCATTGTTGTCAGGGATACGTCCAGGACGATGAGGCGGGAAGTTGACCGCTACGCACGGCCGCAGCTCATTGTTTATACAGATGGCAGGGACGGCAAGCGACTCCTCGCGCTTCTGCAGGAGTTTGAGTTGCGGGTGGCTACGGAATGGTTGCGTCAGCGGCATAACGCCAAGATGGAGGAAACCATACGCCAGATGTTTGGCGTGAGCGTGCTCATCCCGAGTGACATGAACAGCGCCAGGCGGGGGAAGGACTTCCTTTGGCTGTCTGACAATAAGGCTTCCCCCATGCGCAATGTTTGTATATATAAAGGTGTGAACCGGGACAGCGTGATGCGGCAGAACGTCAAAGGCGAGACCGACAGCATGTATGTGCAAACCGTGAAGGGAACGCTCAAGGAACGCCCATTGCCTGGCGGAGGGGTTTACCGCTATGGGCTTTGGGAGATGAAAGGGGATGCCATGGGAGGCCCCTTTGCCAGCGTCACCCGCCAGGGCGTTACCATAGAGGCGTTTGTTTACGCTCCTGGCGGAAAGAAGAGAAACCTGATGCGGCAACTGGATGCCGTGTTGTATAGTCTAAGAACTCAATAATACAACTATAATTATACATGGAAGAAAGAAAGATACGCGTGGCGATTACCCACGGAGATACCAACAGCATTGGATATGAGCTGATATTCAAGACTTTCTCGGAGCCGGAGATGCTGGACATGTGCGTGCCTATTGTCTATGGCTCGCCTAAGGTGGCCGCTTATCATAAGAAAGTGATGAACACCCCCGCGCAGTTTACCATCATCCACAAGGCGGAAGACGCCATGGAAGGACGGCTGAACTTGCTGGCTGCCATAGAAGACGAGGTGAAGGTGGAATTAGGTACCGCCACCCCGGAGTCGGGCACGGCGGCCATGAAGTCTTTGGACAGGGCCATGACAGACTTCCGCCGAGGTCTGTTTGACGTATTGGTGACCACGCCCGTCAACAAGAGCAACGCCCAGATGGCGGGTTATCCCTTCCCGGGACATACGCGGTTCCTGGAGACATGCGTGGGTGAGGGGGCGCAGGCCTTCAATATCTATGTCAACAGCAAGATGAGAGTGGCCAGCCTCACGGGTATGGTGCCCGTAAACCAAGTGGTGGAATCTATCACTGAGGAGAACGTCATGGCCAAAGTCCGGTTGTTCGCGGAGACCTTGCGCTCAGACTTCCGCATTTCCAACCCCCGACTGGCAGTGCTCTCGCTTAATCCTGGCATCAACGGAGAGATGGGCAAGGAGGAACGGGAAATCATATTGCCCGCCGTTGAGAAACTGGCCGACGAGGGAATACAGGTGTTTGGGCCATATGCGTCTGACGTGTTCTTCGGCAAAGGATACTACGCGGACTTCGACGGCGCATTGGGCATGTATTACGAGCAAGTCCGTACTCCTTTCCTGGTATTGAGTGACGGGGAGGGAGTGGTCTATACGGCTGGCCTGCCCCTGATACGCACCGCCGCGGACTTGGAAGTGAGATACGACATGGCCGGCAAAGGAAAGGCGGACGAGTTCGGTTTCCGTCAAGCCCTCTTTATGGCTATAGACATATATCGCAATAAGATGATGTTCAAGGAGCCGCAAGAAAATCCGTTGCCCAAGCTGTACCATGAGAAGAAGGATGAGAGCGAGCGCGTACGCTTCGCCATTCCCAAGAAACACTCCAATGAGCCTTTCCCCAAGAAAGACCCTGGGCAACAAGAGTAGGGTGGAGGAGTGGTTTCGCTTGAAATTCGGCCAAAGTTGAGGATATCTCAAATATTATATGTAATTTTGTACGCTCAATGAATATTTCAGAACTGCAAGCTATCAAGCAACGGTACAACATCGTGGGCAACAGCGATGGCCTTAACCGTGCGCTGGATGTCGCTCTACAAGTGGCACCCACCGACTTGTCTGTGCTGATAGTCGGCGAGAGCGGAGTGGGCAAGGAGATATTGCCCCGCGTGATACACGACGCTTCGCCGAGGCGCAGGGAGAAATATTTCGCCATCAACTGCGGTTCCATTCCCGAGGGAACTATAGACAGTGAGCTGTTTGGCCACGAGAAGGGTTCTTTCACGGGAGCGATAGGCGAGAGCGAAGGCTATTTCGGCATCGCCAACAAGGGCACCATCTTCCTGGACGAAGTGGGCGAACTGCCCATCGCCACCCAAGCCCGACTCTTGCGCGTGTTGGAGACGGGCGAGTATATCCGCGTGGGCGGGCAGGAGGTGCGCAAGACCGATGTGCGCATCGTGGCCGCCACCAATGTCAACATGCGCAAGGCCATCAGTGAAGGCCGTTTCAGGGAAGATCTTTACTACCGCCTGAATACCATCCCCATCCAGATGCCGCCTTTGAGAGACCGGGGGGAAGACATTTTGTTGCTCTTCCGCCTGTTTGCCATGCAGATGGCCGACAAGTATCATCTGCCAAAGATAACGCTGACCCCAGAGGCGCAACAAGCCTTGATGAGCTATAAGTGGCCAGGCAACGTGAGGCAACTGAAAAACATCACCGAGCAGATGTCTGTCTTGAGCCAGGAAAGGGACGTGAGTTTGCAAACGCTCTCGCGTTTCATTCCCCAGGATGAACCTTCCACCCAGTTGGCCACCATTAATCCTGAGGCTGGCCCCCATTCTTATGAGAGCGAGCGGGAGATGCTCTACAAGATTCTCTATGAGTTGAGAGGCAGCGTGAGTGATCTCAGGCGGGACATGTCTTCTTTGCGCAAGCAGCTGGATGAAGCCAGGGGCTTGCGGGGAGAAGTTGGTTTCCAGCATCCCCATTATGAGACGATTACCGCATCCACGCCTTATCCCGCGACCTTTTCCCATCAAGAAAAGGCACAGGCAAGGGAAACCGAGGAGGCTGAGGCCGAGGAAATAGAAGAGGATGAAATCATGAGCCTGGATGACGTGGGAAAGAAGATGCTGCAAAAGGCGTTGGAACGCAATGGAGGCAATCGCAAGAAAGCGGCAAGGGAACTGGGCATATCAGATCGTACTCTATACAGACGCATCAAGCAATATGGACTGGATAAAGACTAAGCGACGGAGATTGTGGCTTTTGGCCTCAACGGGCCTGCTGGTTTTGCTTACGGCATGCTCCGTGAGCTATGGCTTCAATGGCGCCAGCATAGACTACAACAAGACGAAAACCATACAGATAGCTGACTTTCCTATCCGTAGCAGCTATGTGTGGGGGCCTATGGGGCCGATGTTCAACAACGCCCTGAAGGATGAGTTCGCCAACCACACCAAGCTGCAGCAGGTAAGGCGCAACGGAGACTTGAAAATAGAGGGAGAGATCACCCAATACAGCCAGCGCAATAAGTCTGTGTCCAGCGAAGGCTACTCTGCCATGACGGAGTTGAGCCTGACCGTCAACGTGCGATTCACCAACAACGTGAATCACAACGAGGATTTCGAGCAGCAATTCACCGCCACGGCCAGCTATGAGACCACTCAAAGCCTGAATTCCGTGCAGGAAGAACTCGTTTCGCAAATGATAGACGACTTGGTGGATCAGATATTCAACGCCACCGTGGCCAACTGGTAAGTTCTCTTAAAGCAACCCATCATGGAACTGACGCGCTTGATACAACATCCCGAACTGCTCAACAAGGAGACCCTTTATGATCTCCGGGCACTTTTGGCGCTCTATCCCTATTACCAGACCGCCAGGCTCCTGATGTTGCAAAACCTCTATCTCTTGCACGATGCCTCTTTTGACGAGGAATTGCGCAGGGCAGCTATCTATATCACCGACCGCCGCGTGATTTTCCAGATGATAGAGGCGGCGCATTATCAAATGAAACGGGTGGCTAAACCTAAGGAGCAGGCAGAGGGAGAGGATGGTAACAGCCGTACCGTGGCGCTTATAGATAGTTTCTTGGACACGATTCCCGCGGAAGCGCAAGAAGCTAAACCTAAACGAAAGCCTACGCCCGCAGATGCCGCCGTGGACTATGTGGCCTATCTGCTGGAAACGGAGAGCGAGGACGAGGAGAGCGAACCTGCTCCCAAAATGAAGGGGCAAAACCTCATAGACGACTTTATCAAGGACGGAAAATTCAATCTTAACACCATGGAGGACACGGATAGCCCCCTGGAGTTCATGCCCGAAATAGAGCCTTCGATGGACGAGGAAGAAGAAACGCCCAATAACGCCTATTTCACCGAGACATTGGCCCGCATTTACATTAAGCAAGGTAAATATGAGAAGGCTTTGGAAATAATTAGCCGATTAAATTTGAATAATCCAAAAAAAAGTGTTTACTTTGCAGACCAAATGAGATTTTTGGAAAAACTGATATTGAACAATAAGAATAATAAGCATTAAAGACAAATGGTTTACACATTACTAGTAGTACTGATTTGCCTGGTGGCACTGCTCATGATATTCATCGTGCTTATCCAGGAATCAAAGGGAGGTGGACTCTCCTCTAATTTCTCCTCTTCCAACCAGATAATGGGCGTGAAGAAGACCACGGACGTGGTGGAGAAAGCGACGTGGGGTCTTGCCATTGCCATGGTGATTATTAGCGTGCTCTGTGCATATACCTCACCCAAAGCCGCTGGAGAGGAAAGCGTGGCTGGTTCCGCTACCACAGAACAAACAGCTACGCCTGCCATGCCTGGCGCCAATACGGACGCAGCCACTAAACAAGCCGCTCCCGCCCAGGATGCCGCTAAGCAAGGAGCAACCGCCCCTGCCGCCAAGACGGCGACTCCCGCAGAGCAGGCTGCTCCCGCAGCAGGTAACGCTGCCGCTCCTGCTCCCAAAAACTAATTTGTGAGAAAAAAGTAGGGGATTTATTTGGCTGGTTCAAATAAATTCCGTACCTTTGCACCCGCTAAACAACAATAGCGGATTTACACGGTGGGTGTAGTTCAGTTGGTTAGAGCGTCAGATTGTGGTTCTGAATGTCGTGGGTTCGAGTCCCACCATCCACCCTTCTTCGAGCCTGAGACCTCACAAGGTCTCAGGCTCGTTGTTTTTTCGGGCTGCCTGTGTCTCTGCTGTCCGCAGCCTCACGAAATATAATTCATTTTTTCATTTAGTTCCATTGCTTGTCCCCTGCTTGCCATCCCATGAAAGCCCTCGCTATCTGCGATACTGTCTCGGGGCGGGTTGAGATACTATCTCGTTGAAAAGGGGGTTATATGTCTCCTTTCTCCCGTTGGCAATCTTTTCTGTATTCCGATGGCGACAGGTGGATTCGCTTTTGCACATACCGGCTGAAATAAGACATGGAAGAGAAGTTCATTCGTTCGGCGATTTCCGTCAAAGAGAGTTCCTTTTGGCGGAGCAGGCGGGTGATTTCCTGCATGGTGAAACGGTCAATCCAGTAGGTGGCGGATTTTCCGCTTACTTTCTTGCATATTTCTGACAGGTAATGGGGCGTGACACAAAGGCGAGAGGCATAATGACTGAGACTTCGGTTTCGCATATATTCCCCATTGTACAGCAACTCGATGAAACTCCGTAGCAGGGTGGTAACGCGTTCCGATACTTGCGTGTCCTTGTGGTTGCGTGCGTGTATGTCGTATAGGTCGAGGATATGCGCGGTCAGCAAGCTGCCTAGCAATTCCTCACGGAAAAGATGCTTCTCGTCTTCCATGCGCATCCGAAGGTATCTTAAGGTGGTCTCACATATCCGGAAGTCTCGTTCGGAAAGTTTCATGACAGGATTCCGCAAGAGCGACAGATGTCCTATGATGCCATAGTTGCTGCGGATAGCGATTGAGGTGACGTAGGTTTCTGAAAGATTCATCAAGATGCCTTGAAAGTCTTCAGACGCGGAGAAGTCCGAGGCTAGTGTCGCGTTGGGCAGGATGACATAATCCCTGGCGGAAATGTTATAATGCGTCTCCTGGAAAGTGAATCCCATGTTGCCTTCCTCACAGAGGATGTGGATGATCCTTCCCGCGTATAGCGAGGTGTTCAGTTCCTGCCAGCTGTCGGCAAAAACAATTCCGTCAAATCTTGTGTCACTCATTACAGAGGCTATTTGCTGGCAAATATAGCGAAAAACCACGAATAGTGAAAACATTACCCCAAATTATGTAATAGTGGATCAGCAAGAACTCCGTAATTTCGCGCCAGGAACTAAAATCATATAAGTATCATGAAAGATGTAAGATTGAACAATGGCGTAATGATGCCGGCTATCGGTTTTGGCGTTTACCAAATTCCCGAAAATGAAACGAAACGTACCGTAAGCGATGCCATCGAAGTGGGTTATCGGATGTTTGACACGGCGGCTTCTTATTTCAACGAAGAGCAGGTAGGCAATGCCATCAGGCAGAGCGGCATCAAGCGCGAGGAGTTTTTCGTCACCACAAAATTATGGGTGCAGGATTATGAGTATGAGGATGCGCTCCGTGCCTTTGACAAGTCATTGAAATCGCTTGGACTTGATTACATCGACCTCTATCTGCTGCACAAACCCTACGGCAACTATTACGCCGCATGGAGAGCTTGCGAGCGACTTTACAAAGAAGGGCTTATCCGCGCCATCGGCGTGACAAGTTTCTCCAATGAGCGCCTGCAAGATCTCTTTCTGCACAATGAGGTGAAGCCTGCCGTGAACCAGTTGGAGACGCATCCGTTCTTCCAGCAGCAAGCCGCCAATGCGTTCTTGCGGAAAGAGGGCATCCAGCATGAGGCGTGGGCACCTTTTGCCGAGGGACAGAATGATATTTGGAACAATCCAGTGTTGAAAGCCGTCGCTGAGAAGCATGGACGGACGGTGGGGCAAGTCATTCTCCGTTGGCTGAACCAGCGTAATGTAGTGGTCATTCCCAAGACAGTGCATAAGGAACGGATGATTGAGAACTTCAACATCCTTGACTTCACGCTTACCGCAAATGAAATGGATGCCATCGCCAGTCTTGAAACAGGGAAAAGCCCGATTTATGATGATATGGATTTGGCCACGGTGAAAGGCATCGGATTACATAAGATTCATGATTGAACATCAGTAATAAAACAATAGTATGCAAACAGTAAAATTGAACAACGGCATTGACATGCCGATATTGGGATATGGTGTTTTCCAAGTATCACCCGAAGAGTGTGAACGTTGTGTGCTCGATGCCATCAGCGTAGGTTACCGCCTGATTGACACCGCACAGGCTTATTATAATGAGGAAGGCGTAGGCAATGCCGTGGCCAAATGCGGTGTGCCCCGCGATAAACTGTTCCTTACCACTAAAGTATGGATCAGTAATGCCGGAGAGGAAAAGGCGGGCGCGAGCATTGACAAATCACTGCGCAAACTGCGCACGGATTACATCGATTTGCTGCTTATCCACCAGCCCTTTAGCGATTATACGGGAACTTGGCGGGCGATGGAGAAAGCCGTGCGTGAAGGGAAGGTGCGTGCCATCGGGCTTTCCAACTTTTATCCAGACCGCTTTGTGGACATGGCTGAATACGCTGAAATTAAGCCTGCCGTGAATCAGTTGCTGACCAACGTCTTTAGCCAGCAATGGGATGCTGAGGCGGAAATGAACCCTTATGGTACACGGCTCATGGCGTGGGGACCCTTGGCGCAAGGGGCTTCCGACTTGCAAGACAATCCCGTGCTGAAGTCCTTGTCGGAAAAATATGGTAAGACACCTCAACAAGTAGCCTTGCGCTACCTCCTGCAGCGTGACATCATCGCCATTCCCAAGAGCACGCATGTGGAGCGCATGAAGCAGAACCTGGACGTGTTCGACTTTGCGCTGACCCAAGAAGAAATGGAGAGCATTCGCCCATTGGACAAACCGCGGGATTTTCATTACTCTCACCGCGATCCCGAGCTAGTCAAATTCTTGCTGAATTATGACAAGCAGTTTAATCCGAATCGCCATTAGACATTAGGTGGATTCCGAGAAATGCCCAACAGACAGCATGTCAAGTGTCTCTGTTGGGCACTTTTCCAGTGATGTCCAAATGCCTCTAAAAGTATCCTTACTGAGTTGCCCAAGTAATCTATGGTTGTTTTCGATTTTAATATAGGTGGATCGACCGAATAAGTAAGGATACTTTTGGGAGGCGTTTAGGCAAAGAGGGAAAGACAAAGGACGCAAGCCATTAGACGGGCATAAACCGAAGACGGAAGGTGAATAGAATGGCGGGATTTTTTATTCCTGACAACTGCGCTGAAAATTTAGTACCTTCGCGTCGTGATGTCGGAACATGGCGCTGTAAAGGTCAAGCGTACACGACCATGGACTTGAAAAAGATATTTGTCGCCATGATGGAGCGTGGCAAGAACCGCGAGGCGGAATCGCGGAATCATGCTTTGCGTGAGCGTTGCGAGCGGATTGTGGAGAGCGGAGCGCTGGAAGATACACCTCTATCTCTAGTTTGAAATTTTGTTAAAATCGATAAATCTCTCATTCCCGGATGTGGAGATTCAACGCTTTTTGCCTATCTTTGCCTTTGACATCCGCAAGGTTGTCAGACATAAAAACGAAGAGCGTAATTGAAACTTTCTTGTTCAGTCAAATATTCTCGCAAAGTTTGAAAAGGGACAAAGAAGGTGGCAACAACGCTCACGTTACGGATATATACTCTCCCGCAAGGGAGAACTATATACCTCGCAAGCGTGGGTGGCTGTTGCTTATCTGTCCCACGGCAATGCGAGAAGCCTGACTGAAAGATAAGCAAAATACAGTCCTCACGCTTTTCGCATACCTAACCTTAAAGTTCCGATGGGGATGAGGGCGGAAACCAATAAGTATCAGATAAACTGGAAAAACAACATTGGCATAATGAAAGCATTAATCATTTTTCTTACGGTGGCAATGACCTTCTCCGCTTGCGGCATGAAGCAAGAAAAGACAGAACAAACTCCCGCCATTGACAGCGCATTGCAAGCTAAAGTCGCGTCAATCATGGAAAGTAAAATAGAAGAGTTTGGGGCGCAATCAGGGCAGGCTGTTGTGATGGATGTCCGGACAGGACAAATAAAAGCGTCTTACGGAAAAGACCTTGACGCTCCTTACAGGTCAGAATTGGTGTGCCTTGCTTCTCTATCTGCCGCGCTGGAAACAGGCAAAGTGCATCTTGATGACACGATAGACACGGGAAACGGCGTGTATGTTGTCGGCAGTGACACGTTGTTTGACCATAATTGGCGCAGGGGCGGTTATGGAAAGATGGCGGTCAGGCAAGCGTTTGCCTATAATTCTGTTGTCGGCAATTATAAAATGGCGGTTAAGGCATTTAGCGGCAATATGGAAGAATATTTCAGCAAAGTGCGTAAAATATACAGCATGACAGGCGATACGACTTCATTGATTGTCTTTGCCAATCATGGAGAATGGGCAACAGTTCCACCTATGCTTACATTGGCACTTGTCAATAAGATTGCAGCCAACACTGGTAATGACAGCCTGAAATCAGCATTACGCTATGCCGTTACAGACGGGTTGGGGATAAAAGCTAATACGGACAAAACGGAAGTTGCAGGAATATCAGGAACAACACGTCAGGAGGACGGCTCTTATATGGCAGAGTTTTGTGGCTACTTCCCTTTCAAAAATCCCCAATATTCCATTATTGTGGCAATCCATAAGAAAGATATACCTGTAAGCGGTGGAGCAATGGCAGGAAGCGTGTTCAGGGAGATAGCTGAATACTTGTCGAACAGATGATATGTGCATAAAATCGGACAGGTGTTTTTCAAGAATTACTTGTTTTTATATGGTGAATTAGAAAAGTCATTTATTTTTAATAGGCTATGAGTGAAAACATGTCAAAGAAAACAGCAAATGACAAGCCGTTAAACAATAGTTCTGTCTTAATAGCTGAATGTGTCAATAATTTTGACGGGTGGACTAACGAAAAAGAATCTAATCTGACAATAGGTGGGCAATATATTGTGGAGCTTGCCGTGATATTCAGTTCAAGAACAATCGTCAAGCTAAAAGGAATGGATAGAATGTTTAATAGTGTCCTATTTAAATTTTATGTTAATGGAAAGCCATTCTCATTGATTGGTGACGTTCGTCCATACTTGGAATTGCATACAGACAAGTTCGCCTATAAAGGTGTTACACGCATAGTGAAATACAAGTCTGCAACAGAGGAATCATTAAATGAGATTGTCAAATTATATAGATGCCCTGTCATAGACCGTTCAGTGGTTGGATAACTGAAAACAATAGATTTATTTACTTGTCCAATTTTCCTTCCTGACACTCTTAAAAGAAGAAGGGAAACTGGTTGAAAATCGGACATGAAAACAAGAGGACTTTCTTAAAGGAATTCAATTTATATGGAGAATCTGAAACAGTTCCATATCTTTGTAGCCAAATAAATTCAAAAAACAAATTAGTTATGAATGATATTCTTTTAGGTGCAATTGCCGGTGACGTGATAGGCTCGTACTATGAGTTCATCCCGGCAAACACGGTTGATTTCGAACTCTTCAACGGGGAATCATCTCGTTTTACGGATGATACGGTTATGACTGTAGCAAATGCTGATTGGTTATTGACAGGAGATAGTCTATTAAGTGTCATGCAGGATTATGGCAACCGATATATCACTGCCGGTTATGGTGGAATGTTCTTTCAATGGTTACAAGAATACGACCCCAAGCCATACAACAGTTTCGGCAATGGTTCTGCCATGAGAGTGAGTCCCGTTGGCTGGGCTTTTGACACACTGGAAGAGACTCTAAATGCAGCCAAGCAAAGTGCAGAAGTAACACATAATCATTTGGAGGGAATAAAAGGGGCACAGGCAGTAGCTGCTGCAATCTATTTGGCACGTACAGGAAAGCCCAAACAGGAAATTAAGCAATATGTTGAAACGAATTTTGGCTATGACCTTAACAGGACTTGTGATGAAATCAGAAAGACTTACAGGTTTGATGAGACATGTCAGGGGACTGTGCCTGAATCCATCATTGCATTCCTGGAAAGTACAGACTATGAAAACGCCATACGTTTAACCATATCACTAAATGGAGACGCTGATACGATGGGAGCGATAACGGGTGGAATAGCAGAGGCTTATTATAAAGAGATACCATCGCATATAAAAGAAGAAGTGCTGAAGAGACTTCCTGATGAATTTATTGATGTTATGAAACGATTCCATGAACGATATGTTGGCTGACAGTGGTTGTCTCATTCTGGGTTGCTACTTGCCGGTTTCTTTCAACGCAAGGGGAAAGCCCTTTCATTAAATTCTGGTCAAGTAATGGTATCGGGTTCGATTCGCTTGGAATTGTGAGATTCTGATTTCAGGAAGTGGACAATCAAGCAAATTTAGAGTTCAACCTGATATTAGAGGGAATAAAGATAACCAACGATTTGTTATACACATAATCCCGAAGCCTGGTATTATAGGATAATTGAAAATTGGCAGGATGGACGCAGATGTTGAACAAGAAAAGTTAATCCTAATGAATCGTGACAGATGAACATGGACTTCAAGATTATCCCGTTATTGCTGTTTAGGGGGACGCAGCTGTTTTTCATCCTTCCTTTATGCGCTTGCTCCCAAAAGGCATTCCAACGCTATTGGAATAAATACTATATGCGACCGTTAGCGCCAAACACCTTCAACCTATGCGTCCAATGGCTTTTGTACAACGGACAGAGGCTGAATCTGTCTTATGAGCGGATAAACGTCTTGGTGTTTTGCGTCGTTTGGCCCGCGATTACCATGGCCTCCATAGTGGCTGAACATAGTCCTGTTCATTCTCCTGTCCGGATTCTTCGATCATATATGAAAATGCAATAGTACTTACTTTACTGATGCAGTATATCTTCAACCGCTCATGCAGTATATCTTCGTTTCCTGGGAAGGATGTTATTATAGGGTGTACGCAAGAAGATATATGAAGCGAAAAAAGACCCTTGGGTCGATGGCGGACGACCCAAGGGTTCTTTAGCGTCGCTCCATGGGTACTTTGGCTTTTATCCTTGGATACATACGGATATAGGGTTATTTGCTGCAGAACATAGGTTTGTTGGGCCGCGCGCAAGAAAGTGAAAAGAACCTTGGGCGGTCTAATGCGATTTGGGGTAAACCTTCCAAGTGGGGTTTGGGCTTATCCCTGGTGGGAGATGTGGCGTAGCTTCTCCGGGTCCAGGAGCTTGATGCGCCTTCCGTTGGTGGCTATCAGCCCCTCGCTGGCGAAGGTGGACAGGGTGCGTATGGCATTGCTGGTGGTCATGTTGGCCAGGGAGGCCATGTCTTCCCTGCTGAGTGATACTTCCAAGACGTTGTCTTCGTCCATGCCGTAGTTGTCTTTGATAAAGAGCAGGGTGTCGGCGAGCCTTCCGCGCAAGTGCTTCTGGATAAGGGAAATGGCGCGCTCTTCCACTTGCCCCAAATGATAGCTTAGTTCCTGGATAAAGAATTTGGAGACGGAGAAGTTGCGGCGCATGATGTCTTTCATGACTTCAACTGGAATGGTGGCGATGACACAGCTCTCCAGGGTCATGGTTCCCGTGCGGTGGTCTTCCCCCGCGAAGGGAGCCCTAAAGCCAAAGAAGTCCATCGGCTTCATGATCCGTATGATTTGCCGCTTGCCCAGGGGGCCTTCCTTGAACACTTTTATCTTGCCGCTCATCAGGCACATTACCCTGGTGGGCGTTTCTGTTTCCTCGAAAATAACTTGTTTGTCCTTGAGGCGTATTAACTCGATATGCTGGCGCAGCAGCGTGATGTCGTCTTGGCCTATGGGATCCCACAGCTGAGTAAATTCCCTAATGGCCATCTCCTTGTCTATGCGATTTTTGGAGGCTGGGTTCATTGCCATTTGAATTCTTGCTTTCGTGCGCAAAGATAGCGAATTTTCCGTTAAATTATCGTAAATGTGTGTGTTTTTTATGTGCGCCAATGCGCTTTTTATTGTTTTTCTTGAAAAAAAGGCAAGAATATTTTGCGGTTTTCCAATTAATCAGTAACTTTGAAAGCACCTTGGCAAGATACCCATTCTTTTGGGCACGCGAATTTCTCGTGTGTGCGTCTTGCCCGTGATGGAATATTATAACCTTAATATACAACTATGAGTTATTTACGATTTGAAAAGGCTCTGATGACCAACTTGCAAGAATCCTTGCCCAAGGAATTGCTTCGCACCAATCGCTCAGGGGCTTATTCGTGTTCCACTATCGTGGATTGCAATACGCGTAAGTACCATGGCCTGCTCGTAGTTCCCGTTCCCGAATTGGATGACGAGAACCACGTCCTGTTGAGCTCCCTCGACGTGACGGTGATACAGCATGGTGCAGAGTTCAACCTTGGCTTGCATAAGTATCAGGGCAACAACTACAGCCCAAAGGGTCACAAGTACATCCGTGAGTTTGATTGTGACAAAGTGCCCACTACCCTCTATCGTGTGGGTGGTGTCATCCTCAAGAAAGAGGTGGTCTTCCAGCATTATGAGGATCGCATCTTGATACGTTACACGTTGGTGGATGCTCACTCGGCCACCACGCTTCGCTTCCGGCCGTTCCTGGCTTTCCGTAGCGTAAGGCAGTTCACTTTTGAGAATGGCGTGGCCAGCAAGGAGTATCAGACCGTGGATAATGGCATAAAGACACGCATGTACGCAGGCTACCCAGAGCTTTATATGCAGTTCTCGCGCAAGAATGAGTTCGTCTTCCAGCCCGATTGGTATCGTGGCGTGGAGTACCCCAAGGAGCAGGAACGAGGCTATGCCTGCAACGAGGATCTCTATGTGCCAGGTTACTTTGAGATGCCTATCAAAAAGGGCGAGAGCATCGTGTTCGCCGCTTCCACCTCCGAGATAAAGACAAGGCAGCTGAAAGCTCTTTTCGATGACGAGGTGGCACAACGCAATCCCCGGGACAATTTCTTCCATTGCTTGGTGAACGCGGCCCATCAGTTCCATCGTCGCGAGAAGAATGATGACCGTTATATCCTGGCTGGTTATCCATGGTTTAAGTGCCGTGCGCGCGATACGTTTATCGCCTTGCCTGGCCTTACGCTTTCCATCGAGGAGGACGACTACTTCCATCTGGTGATGAGCACTGCGGAGAGGGCTTTGCGCCTCTTCATGGAGGGAAAGCCCCAGGCCACGTATATGGCGGAGATAGAACAGCCTGATGTCCCCTTGTGGTGTATCTGGACTTTGCAGCAGTATGCCAAGGAAGCGGGCAACGAAGCTTGTCTGCAGAGATATTTCAAGTTGCTGATAGACTTGATGGACTTCATCATCGCCAACAAGCATCCCAATTTGAGGCTGAAAGAGAACGGGTTGGTCTACGCGGAAGGCCGTGAGAAGCCTTGCACGTGGATGAACTCTATGGCCAATGGTCGTCCCGTGGTTCCCCGTACGGGTTATATCGTGGAGTTTAACGCATTGTGGTATAACGCGCTTTGCTTCTGCGGCATGATGGCCGAGGCTGGCGGAGCGCATGACAAGGCTGAAGAGCTCAAGGCGCGTGCCGAGCTGGCCCAGAAGTCTTTTATCTCCACTTTCCTCAATGAGTATGGATACCTTTACGACTACGTGGACAATGGCTATGTGGATTGGAGCGTGAGGCCCAACATGATTTTCCCTGTTGCCTTCGATTACTCTCCTTTGACACAAGAGCAAAAGAAGAATATTCTCGATATGTGTACCCGCGAGTTGCTGACCCCTAAGGGGTTGCGCTCCCTTTCCCCGAAGAGCGGAGGTTACAATCCTATCTATGTGGGTCCACAAGTGCAACGCGACTACGCTTACCATCAAGGTACGGCGTGGCCTTGGCTGGGCGGTTTCTACGTGGAGGCCAGCTTGAAGCTTTATAAGCGTACCCGTCTCAGCTTCTTGGAGCGCCAGATGGTGGGATATGAAGACGAGATGTTGTCCAACTGCTTGGGCACCATCAGTGAACTCTATGACGGCAATCCGCCCTTCCAGGGGCGTGGAGCCATATCCTTTGCCATGAACGTGGCGGAGATATTGCGTGCGCTGGAGATGTTAGAGAAATATCAATACAAATAGGAGGAGGATTGGCTATGAAAGTATTAATGTTTGGATGGGAGTATCCTCCTCACGTATTTGGTGGACTCGCCACGGCTAACTATGGTATCACGGAGGGACTCCATGCCCAGGGCGACATGGATATCACGCTCTGTTTGCCCAAACCCTTTGGAGACGAAGACCGCTCTGCCGCTAACATCATCGCCATGAATTGCGTGCCTATCGCTTGGCGTGATGTCAACTATGACTATGTGAAGAGCAGGGTGGGCAATATCATGGATCCAGATATGTATTATCGCCTGCGCGACCATATCTACGCGGATTTCAACTATATGCACGTCAATGATTTGGGATGCATGGAGTTCGCGGGAGGTTATCCAGGCAACTTGCATGACGAGATCAACAACTACTCCGTTATCGCGGGAGTGGTGGCGCGCACCTTGGAGTTCGATATCATCCACGCTCATGATTGGTTGACGTTCCCGGCGGGAATCCATGCCAAGCAGGTGAGCGGCAAACCTTTGTGTATCCACGTGCATGCCACTGACTTCGACCGCAGTCGCGGCAAGGTGAATCCAACAGTCTATTCCATTGAGAAAGATGGTATGGATCACGCGGATTGTATTATGTGCGTATCCGAGTTGACTCGCCAGACGGTTATCAACCAGTATCACCAAGATCCCCGCAAGGTGTTTACGGTGCATAACGCCGTATATCCGCTCAAGGAAGAATTGCAGGCCATTCCCCGTCCCGACCATCGTGGCAAGGAGAAGGTGGTTACCTTCCTGGGGCGTATCACCATGCAAAAGGGTCCCGAGTATTTCGTGGAGGCGGCAAACATGGTGTTGCATCGCAGTCGCCACGTGCGTTTCTGCATGGCGGGCTCTGGTGACATGATGGACCAGATGATATACCTGGCGGCGGAAAGAGGTATCGCGGACCGCTTCCACTTCCCTGGTTTCATGCGCGGCAAGCAGGTGTATGAATGCCTGAAAGACTCTGATGTCTACGTGATGCCTTCCGTGAGTGAGCCTTTCGGTATCTCTCCCTTGGAGGCCATGCAGTGCGGAACGCCCACCATCATCTCCAAGCAGAGTGGTTGCGCCGAGATTTTGACCAATTGCATCAAGGTGGACTACTGGGACATTCACGCTTTGGCAGACGCCATCTATAGCATTTGCCACAACGAGAGCCTCTTCGACTATCTGCAGCGTGAGGGCAAGGCCGAGGTAGACCGCATTACGTGGGAGAAAGTGGGGCTTTGGATACGTGAGCTCTATGAGCGTACCCTGGGCTGGAGATAATCAAATAGAATATCATACATATAAATAGCTAAACATCATGAAAAAGATTTGCCTTTATTTTGAGATACATCAAATCATACATCTCAAGCGGTATCGTTTCTTTGATATCGGTACCGACCATTATTACTATGATCTCTACGAGAACGAACGTTCCATTGGCGACATCGTAGAGCGTTCTTACATGCCTGCCCTCAATACGCTTCACGACATGATTAAGGAGCATGGCGATTACTTCAAGGTGGCATTCTCGCTGTCGGGCGTGGGTATAGAGCGGTTGGAGAACCATGCTCCCCAGGTCATAGAGAAGTTGCAGCAGATGAACGAGACGGGTTGCGTGGAGTTCTTGGCCGAGCCTTATTCCCACGGCCTCTCCTCGCTGGCCAACGAGGCATGCTTTGAGTATGACGTGAAGAAGCAGTGCGAGAAAATGGAGGAGTACTTCGGCCAGAAGCCTTCCGTGCTTCGCAACTCTTCTCTCATCTATAGCGACGATATCGGCCTGCAAGCCGCCCAGATGGGCTTTAAGGGTATGCTGACCGAGGGCGCTAAGCATGTCTTGGGCTGGAAGTCCCCTCACTACATCTATAGCAGCGCGTTGGCGCCCAACCTGAAGCTTTTGTTGCGTGATGTCGTGCTGAGTGACGATATCTCCCTGCGCTTCAACGATAGCTCATGGGATGGTTATCCTCTCTTTGCCGACAACTATATCAACCGCATCGCTTCCTTCCCGCAGGAAGAGCAGGTCATCAATATCTTCATGGAGTTATCCGCGCTAGGTATAGCCCAACCGCTGTCCAGCAACATCCTGGAGTTTATCAAGGCCTTGCCCATTTGCGCCAAGGAGAAAGGTATAGGTTTCGCTACGCCAACCGAATTGTGCGATACCATGCAGGCAATAGATACGTTGAGCGTGCCCGATACCCTGAGCTGGGTGGACGAGGAACGCGATGTCAGCGCATGGCTGGGTAACCCCATGCAACGAGAGGCTTTCAACAAACTCTACAGCGTGGCCGACCGCGTGCGCATAGCCAATGACCCTCGCATCAGCCAAGACTGGGACTACCTGCAAGCGAGCAACAACTTCCGCTTCATGACTACGAAGCCTAGCAGCGTGGGTCTTGATCGCGGCATCTATAGCAATCCTTTCGATGCCTTTACCAACTACATGAATATCTTGGGCGACTTCATCACCCGCGTGCGCAATCTCTATCCTGAGGAGATAGACAATGAGCAGCTGGAGAGTCTCTTGACTACCATCAAGAATCAAGGTGACGAGATAGAGATGAAGGATAAGGAGATTAGTCGTTTGCAGGCCAAGATAGAGAAAATAGAGAAAGAAGCGAACAAGAAGGTAGCCGCCAAGAAGCCTGTCCGCAAGACAACTGCCAAGGCGAAAGCTGCCGGGGAATAGATTTTTCAATAATTGGTGATAATATAAAAGGGATGCGGAAACCATTGTTGGTGGCCGCGTCCCTTTTGTTATATGCTTGTTGGGCCATGTTTCTTCTTTTAGCTTGTTCGCCAGAGACTCTCTAAGCGGAGTGTTTGAGATTCTCTCAAAAGAATGGGAAGCATCAAAAAACGGCACTATGCCCGCACTTGTCTACATATTATATATATATATACGCGCGGGAGGAACAGGAGAGCGTAGGGTCTCACCTAAATGGGTGCGGGATTTCAAGACAAGTTGTTTTGTCAGTCAAAACAAGTTATTTCGTGAAGCAAAATAAGTTAAATCGCAGGGCAAAACAACTTGTTTTCCCCATGGGTAAATGATTCTTGGCGAGTGTGGCGATTTTACACTTATCATTGTGCGTAATTAATGGACTATGTTTGTAGTTACGAAATAGGTAACGTAGAGTATAAGCGCTTGCCTGGAATTTCGCCCTTTTTTTTGTTAAAATCGAAAAAAAACCATAGTTTTCTTTTTATGTTTCAAAATTATTACCTATATTTGCAAATACTGAACAGACTAACCTAACGATATTACTAATCTAATAAAATAAATGTATGTCTAACTATTTTGAAAAAGTACGATTAGCACTTATTGCGTTCATGCTATGCTTGGCGGCGAACGTAAGTGCTCAGACGGTGAAAGGTACCGTCGTAGACCCAACGGGAGAGCCCATCATTGGTGCCACCATCATGGAAGTCGGCGTGACAGGAAATGGTTCGGTGACAGACTTGGATGGTAATTTCTCCATTACCCTGAAAGGTAACCAAAACCAATTGTCGGTGTCCTACATCGGCATGAAGACGCAAACGGTGAACGTTTCCGGTAAGAGTACCGTGAATATCACCATGGAAGACGAGGCCACGAGCCTGAACGACGTGGTGGTCATCGGTTACGGCTCCGTCAGAAAGAAAGATTTGACTGGTTCCGTGGCTACCGTGGGCAGCGAAGAGCTGAACGCTGTCCCCGTTGCCAACGTAGCAGAGGCTTTGACCGGTAAAATGGCCGGAGTGCAGATTACCACTACCGAAGGTTCTCCTGATGCGGAGTTGACTGTGCGTGTGCGTGGAGGTGGTTCCATCACCCAGAGCAATGACCCCCTGTATATCGTCGACGGCTTCCCCGTGGAGTCTATCAACGACATCGCCGCTTCCGAGATTGAGGACATCACAGTGTTGAAGGACGCTTCCTCCACTGCCATCTATGGTTCCCGTGGAGCTAATGGTGTGATCTTGGTTACTACCAAGAGCGGCAAGGAGGGAAAAGTGAGTGTCAACTACAACGCATACTACAGTTGGAAAAAAGTGGCCAACACTATGGACGTGCTCAGCGCAAAGGACTACGCCCTGTGGCAATATGAGTTGAGCTGGTTGCGCAATGGCAATGCAAACGACTATATCGCCCACTTTGGTAGCTATAGTGATATAGATCTTTACGACAACGTGGCCACTAATGACTGGCAAGACCTCACTTTCGGTCGTACGGGCACCACTTTCAACCATAACCTCTCTATCAGTGGCGGTAGCGATAAGCTGAAATATTCTTTCAACTACGCCCACATAGACGACAAGGCTATCATGGAGATGTCCAACTACAGCCGTGACAACCTGAGCCTGAAGTTGAACGGAAAGATCAACAAGCGTCTCTCTTTCAACATGCAGGCACGTTGGTCCAAAACCGACATCAACGGAGCGGGTGCCAACGAGACCAGCAGTACACTGAATACCGACAAGCGTTTGCGTTACTCCATACAGTACACCCCGTTCCCCGTGAATGGCGTGACCGACGCAGGTGACGACGATACCACCAACTCCTATTTCAACAATCCGTTGACTGCCCTGCGTGACAATGACGAGAAGCGTCGCCGCAACCAGTTGAACTTGGCTGGTGCATTGACCTGGGAGATTATTGATGACCTGAAGCTCCGTGCAGAGATAGGATACGATACCTATAAATATGACCGCGATCGCTTCTATGGCGAGTCCGTTTACTACGTGCGCAACAACGTGCCTGCGGATATCCAGGGACAGCCTGCCGTTACGTTGTCTCGTCAGTGGCGTACCAAGATACGCAGCACTAACACGTTGAGTTATGACTTCCAAAGGATATTCGGCAAGGAAAGTCTCCATCACCTCAACATATTGGCAGGCCATGAGTATATCCTGCAAAAGAACGAGACCCTGACCAACACTGTTGGCGGATTCCCCTTGGGAACCACGGCGACAGACGCTTGGAGGCTCACCAATATGCCGGGTGTCACCTTCTTGGAGATTGAGAATTTTTATAGCCCCAATGACATCTTGCTCTCTTGGTTTGGCCGCGTGAACTACGACTACGACAGCAAGTACTTGCTTTCCGCCACGTTCCGTGCCGATGGCAGCTCCAAGTTCTCCGAGGACAACCGCTGGGGTTTCTTCCCCTCCGTGGCCGTGGCTTGGCGTATCTCTTCAGAGAAGTTCATGAATGCCACCCGCAATTGGCTGGATGACTTGAAGCTCCGCTTGAGCTATGGTACCGCCGGTAACAACAACATCCCCTCTGGCATGACCACCCAGCTCTATGAGGCTACCACCTCCCAGTGGATCAACGGCTACAACAATATCTTAGCCCCCTCTACCTACATGGCCAATCCCGACTTGAAATGGGAGACCACTTACACTCGCAACTTGGGTCTGGACTTCAGCCTCTTCCGCAGCAGGCTGAATGGTACGATAGACCTCTACTGGAACAATACCAAGGACTTGCTCATCGAGTATCCCGTGGCTGGTACAGGTTATAGTTACCAGTATCGTAACATGGGTGAGACCGAGAACAAGGGTGTCGAGCTTACCTTGAATTACGATATCGTGAACAAGAAGAATTGGGGCATCAGCGTAGGAGCGAACATAGGCTTCAACAAGAACAAGGTGAAGAGCCTAGGTGACTTGCAATCCATCGACAACATCAACACGTATTGGGCTTCCACCGAGATAGACCAAGACTTCATCATCAAGGTGGGCGAGCCTATCGGCCAGATATTCGGCTATGTGAGCGATGGTCGTTACGAGGTGTCCGACTTTGATATCGCTGCCTCGCAAGCCGCTGGCCACTGGGTGCTGAGAGATGGTGTTGTGGACTGCAGTAATGTCTTGAACTTGGATTATGTACAGCCTGGTACCATGAAGTTGAAGGAAACAAAGGCAGAGAAGACGGGTGTTATCACTACCGCTGACCGCCAAATCATTGGCGACACCAATCCGGTTGCAACGGGTGGTTTCAACATCAATGCCCGTGCTTATGGATTTGACCTGAGCGCAAGCTTTAATTTCAGCATCGGCAACGATGTCTACAACGCAAATGCCATTGAGTGGACTACCACTAGCCGTTATAGCTACCGTAACTTGTTGAGTGACATGGCCTATGGAAACCGTTGGAGTAACATCGACGCAAATGGCAACTTCTTGAACTGGAATAACGCCGAGGAGCTGGCAGCCCTCAATGCCAACACTACCATGTGGTCTCCCTACACCGAGCGTTACGTCTTGACGGATTATTACGTGGAGGACGCTTCCTTCTTGCGCTTAAACACCTTGACGCTGGGCTACACCTTGCCGAAGTCCGTTTTGAACAAGATTCACCTCAGCAATGTACGCTTTTATGTAACGGGCTATAATCTGTTCTGTATCACCGACTACACAGGTTTCGATCCCGAGGTGTCCACCATGCGCCGCTCCAACCTGACTCCTGGTGTGGACTACTCCGCTTACCCAAAGAGCCGTCAGTTTGTCATCGGTGTCAATTTGAATTTCTAATCTCCTAAACAATACTTTCACATGAAAAAGCTAACAACCTACATACTTTGCTTACTTGCGGGAGGCAGTGCGATGTTGACCTCTTGCGATTTGGAGGCAGACTCGATTTCCTCGATGGACGCGGAAGTCGTGTTCAACACGGAGGCCTTGGCGGACGCTGCCGTGATGGCTGTCCACCAATCCTTTGGGCAGACCAACTCCTATCGTGGCCGCTATATCACTTACTATGGCATGAACACCGACGCGGAGGTTTGGCGCGCCTATGGAGACTTCGACAATCCCGCCAACGACCGAGACGCATCCCTCTCCGTATATGCCGCACAGCCCGACAACTCCTACATGAACACCTCCAACAACATGTGGAACTACATGTATGAGGCCATCGAGCGTATTAACAAGGCGGTAGAGTCCATGGAGGAATATTCTGATCTCACCAATGCCAACATGCGCCAACTCTATGGCGAGCTGCTCACCCTGCGTGCCTATATCTACTTTGACTTGGTGAAGACGTGGGGCGACGTGCCTTATCGCTTCGAGCCCAATACCAGCGACAATGTCTACTTGCCGCGCACCGATCGTACGGTTATCCTGCAAAAATTGGTTGACGATTTAGGAATAGCTGAGGATTACGTGGGGTGGCCTAACGAGAACAGCTACACCCAGAGCGTTGAGCGCGTGAGCAAGACCTTTACCAAGGGATTGCGCGCCCGCATCGCCTTGTTCCTGGCTGGCAAGTCTTACTATCCCAACGAGGGCGTGCGCTACAATCTGCAAGATGAGGCCGCCCGCCGCGAGATGTACCAGATAGCCTATGACGAGTGCTCGCAAGTCATCGCCCAGCAGGCCAATACGTTGGCCACTGACTTCAAGACTTATTGGAAGAGCGTGAACGAGGAGCAGCTGGCCGCCGGTGGCGAGTCTGTCTATGAGATGCCTTTCTCTGACGGTCGTGGCCGTGTATCCTATAGCTGGGGAACGCGTCACACCACCGACAGCAAGAACCCTGCTTCCAAGCAATATGACCAGTGGACACAGTTGATGGCCGGTGGACGTGGAGCACCCTCACAGACCTTGTGGTATGACTATGATCCCGAGGACACACGCCGCGAAGTGACCTGCGTGCCCTATGTATGGCGCATCGATGGCACTTGCGCTGAGATGCCCGCCTCTGGTGCTGCGGAAGCTTACAACGAGGCTTACAAGCTGGTATCTGGCGGTGGAGGCGGTGGTTGGTCTTTCGGCAAGTATCGCATGGAGTGGATGACCCGCAAGATTACCTCTACCAACGACGATGGTATCAACTGGGTGATCATGCGCTATTCCGATATCTATCTGATGGCAGCCGAGGCAGCCAACGAATTGGGTGACCTCAACGGAGCCAAGAGTTACCTGGAGCCTATTTTGAGCCGTTCGTTGCCCTCCACTAAGGTGAACGAGATATTGGCAGCCGCCACCAACCACGACAGCTTCTTCCGTACTATCGTGGAGCAGCGTAAGTTGGAGTTCGCCGGTGAGCAGTTGCGCAAGACTGATCTCATCCGCTGGGGATTGCTGAAGACCAAGCTCGATGAGACCAGCGACAAGATGTCTGCCTTGGCTGACCGCCAGTCCATCACCACCGATTATGGTACCTATGATTATAGCCAGTATTCCCGCAAACTCTACTACGAGATAGGCCTGGGTGCCGCGAGCGATGACGCCGATGGATATACTATCTTCGGACTGAATCCCGCCAGCAGTTATGGCTTGGCTGACGGCACTGCCGTGGACGAGTATGGCAAGGAGAACTATTCAGAGAGCTCTACTTGGTTCGCATACCGCACGCTGGACGAAGGCGGCGAGGATGAGGATGAGAGCAGCGACACGGAGCAGGCGGTTACCGACCACAACAACTCCGTCAACAACTACATCAACAACCTCTACGTCTATGACCCTGAGGCCAACATGTTCTGGCCTATCTGGCAAGTCTTTATCAACGGCAGCAATGGCCAGTTGACCAATGACGGATACCTGAATCACTAATTTATACCTATAACAAGAACAACATATTATGAACAAGATACTGAAAAAAATCAGTTACGCATTGGGAATGGGTTGCGCACTGTTCGCCCTCGCTTCCTGCTCTGATCCAGACGATGAGTTGACTAGCGTGGAGTTTGATCGCCTGTTTGCCCCTACCAACCTGGAGTTCCGTGTAGACCAAGTGGACGTTACGGCCAACTGGGGATGCCTCTCCGAGGCGGACACTGTGACCTTCCTGGCTGAACTTTATGATGATGGTGGCGCCCTGACTTTCCAGGGCGACCCCGTGGCTACTTACACTTCTTCCACTCGCTCGCTGTTGATGGAAGATCTGAGTGGAGCCACCACTTACTCCTTCCGCGTCAAGGCAGTGGGACAAGTGAAGGAGTCTAACTGGGCTACCGGCACTTTCCAGACCGCTACCGAGCAAATACTGGAGGCTGTGGCTACTGAGGACGTAGGTGGCACCTATATCACGCTGCGCTGGCCAGCCGGCGAGGTGGCAGCTACCATCGAAGTGGTGCCCACCACCGATACGAGTGCCAATACCGTGAACTATACCATCACGGCGGATGACATAGCCAATGGCTATGCCTATATCGAGGGACTTTCTCCCGAGACCGACTATACTGCTACCATGTATCGCGACAATGGTGACATACGTGGACAGCGTACCTTTACCACCACCATCGACACGGGTAACATGACCGTATTGCATGAGGGAGCTACCGCCGACGACTTGCTTGCTGCTATCGCCGCAGATGATGGTCGTGGTATCTTCTTGATGGATGCTTTGGATCTCACGATGGGTGACGTGGATATAGACAAGGATGTGACCATCGCTGGTAATCCCGCAGCAGTTTCCACGTTGCGCGTGAAGTTTGGCATCGCCACTTCAGTAGGTTCTCTCACCTTGAGTAACCTGAAGCTGGATGGTTCTGCGGTAGAGGGGCAAGACCAACGCGGCAACTTCATAGAGATCACCGACGCGGCTGGTGTCATCAACTCGATTAATCTCAACAGTTGTGAGATAATGGGCTATGGCAAGAACTTTATCTACAATAATAATAAGGGTACTCTTGGTGACATCACCATCACCAATTGCTACATCCATGACCTTTGCCCGACTGGAGGTGACGGCTTTGACTTCCGTGGCGGAACAATTGGCTCCCTTATGGTGACCAACACCACCTTCGCGAATGGCTTCCGTACCTTCGTTCGTTGCCAGGCTACGCTGACAGGCAGCATCACGTTCGACCACTGTACGTTCTACAACCTCTGTAATGAGGATACCGGCTCAAATAACAGCGGCCTGTTCCGCATCACGGATGGCGAGAGCGCTACCTTCACAGTGACCAACAGCATCTTCTACGCCATCGGTAACGACCAATGCTCCGGCAACGCCGGTGTATGGGCAAGGACTGACGGCATGAAGGTAAGCCGTGAGACTTATGATGGCAACTACTGGTTTAGCAGTCCTAACTTGTGGGGCAAGCTGCACGCGGACGACAACGCTTCTGTTGCCACGGAGGCAGATCCGCAGTTCGTAGACGCTGCCAATGGAAACTTGACTCCTCAAGACGAGGACATGGTTTACTATGGCGCAGGTGACCCACGCTGGTTGAAGTGATTTCTTTTGAAAGTGATATCTTGATAAGGGCGCATCCTCTAGGGGGTGCGCCTTTCTTGTATGCTTATCAAGTCACCCAAGCCAGTTGACAGTATCGCCAGTACCAGTTAGCTGGTACTGCAGTACCACCTATGTAAAACTCCAGTACCAGTTAGCTGAAACTCCAGTACCACATAGCTGGTACTGGGAATGGTACTATATTGCCGGCTTTCTGAGGCTGGTTGTCGTGGCCAGGCATTGCGTTTTACCCTGCCAAATGAATTTTTGCCAAGAAAAAATGACCGTAAGATTTGCGGGAGTGAAAAATAAACAGTACCTTTGCACCGCCTTTCAGGCAATGGGTGGTTACCAGAGTGGCCAAATGGGGCAGACTGTAAATCTGCTGGCGATGCCTTCGGTGGTTCGAATCCATCACCACCCACCAACCTTCCCTTTTGGAAGTTGATACCTTTTTAGCCTATGCGCCACGCACTTCCCGTTATCGTGATCACATTGCTGGTCATTTTTCCCGATTTTTATATTTGGGACGTTTATGTCCGTGATACTTGGGCCATTTGGTTGTGGTGGTTACCCACGTTGGGAATGGCGTTTTCGCTATTCGCTTCCATGTTGGGCTGGTATCATAATTCCATGTTGCGAGCTTTCTTTAGCTTGCTTTTGCTTTCCAGTTTGCCTAAGCTCATCTTTGTCGCCATTGCTCCTTGGGCTGGGGTCGGGGTGGCCTTGATACCCGCATTGGCGGTCATTGCCCTCTTCCTCTATGGTTTCGCCTTTGGTTGGAGACACTTGGTGGTGAAGCGTGCCACTTGCGCATCGCCAGACTTACCTGAGGAGTTTGACGGCTATAAGGTGATGCAGCTTTCCGATGTGCATTTGGGCACCTTTGGAGCACATTCCCATTTTGTCTCCCGCATTGTAAGTACCATCAACAAGCAGCGGCCTGACCTTATCGTTTTCACGGGTGACTTGGTAAACGTGAGTGCTGGCGAGTTGGTGCCATACCTTCCCGTGCTGGGAAAATTGTATGCCCCTGACGGGGTTTTCTCCATATTAGGCAACCATGACTACTGTGAGTACGGGCAGGATCACACGGCTGCCCATGCTCAACGCAACCTAAGAGTGCTGGAACGGATGGAGGCCCGTATGGGGTGGCGGTTGCTCAACAACTCTCATCATATCATAGAACGGGATGCTGCCCAAATAGCTTTGATAGGCGTGGAGAATATCGGCAAGCCGCCTTTCCCCAGTCGGGGAGACTTGCGCCTGGCCATGGAAGGATTGCCCGAAGGCATTTTCAAGATATTGCTTAGCCACGATCCTACCCATTGGAGGAGTGAGGTTACCCGCAAGACAGACATCCAGCTTACCCTTTCTGGCCATACCCATGCGGCTCAGTTGCGAATAGGACGTTGGTCTCCTGCCCGTTGGGCCTACAATGAATGGGGCGGGGCTTACGTGGAGAACGGAAAGATGCTGCATGTGTCTCCAGGTATAGGCGGTACAGTCCCTTTTCGTTTTGGCGCGTGGCCTGAGGTGAATCTCATTACCTTGAGGCGCAAGCGCTAGTTCATTATATATTCCTTTCGGTTCTTTACGAGTGTTTTTTCCGCCCCATTGGGGCTTTTTGGGAAATAACTTGAATTGCTCATCAAATTAAGTTGTTTTGCCCTTCAAAACAACTTGTTTTGCTTTCATGGGGAAAAGCGGATCTCATCGTTCACGCTTTCGCGGACAAGCTCGCTTTCTATGGTTAATCGCCTTTTCTTGCGGCCATTGAAGCGCGCTATAGTTTACTTGTCATGATATTTCTATAGGTTTTCTCATAAAAAACCCCTATGGAAGGCGGAAAGGATCGCTTTTCCATAGGGGCTTCTGCTTATTTCTTCACGTCGGAGCCCTTTGGCGTTACCAGCCGGACGGCATAGACACCGCCCGCTATCTTGCCTGGGGAGGACTGGAATCTTACCGTGATGAATTCCTTGTCCTTCAGCAGGTCAGCGGAGAGGGGGTACTCTTGCGATACCAAGGCTTCCTTGTTCCACTTACCGCTCAGGCTCTCCTCGGCCAGGGGCTGGCCATCCACGAGGATGGAGAAGGCTCTCGCTCCCGACTCATTGCCCCAGTAGTCCACCACGAGTGTCAAGTCCGTGCGACCCTGTGTGGCCAATTCGTATTGGAAGAAGCCTCCGTCCTTGGCGTCACGATAGGGCATGTTTTGGAAGTTGCCCTTAGTGGAGCCCTCGTATTTTGCCTTATGATCCACCTCTGGTTGTTGTTCGCCAGGTGTTACCATGTCTACGGTACGGCGGTCAAGGTCCAGTTTGCGTAGCTCGGCCTCCTTGCGTGCCTGCATCATCTTGTCGTAAGCGGGTTGTTCCATGGAGAGCCAATACATCATGTAGCGGCTGTCGTGCAGGCTGAAGAAAGGCTCTAGTTCGATGCTGGGAAGTTTTTCTCCTTTCAGGGAGAATAGGTTGGCCACGGTGAAATGGAAAGGCTTGCCAGGCACGGGAGTCATTTTCTCAAGGGCGGCTTGCAGTTGGTCTCGCTGGCCTATGAGGGCTGGGGTGTCGAAGAGCGATACCAACGGGCCATGGGCGATATGTCCCCATCGGCTGTCATCTGCTACCAATCCGTCCAGTCCTTCCGTTCCCATCCTGCAACTCAAGAGCACGGGGCCACGCATGATAGCTACGTATTCGGGCACGTTGGGTAATTGCTCCAGCCTGACGTGCATGGGCAGGGTGATTTCCACTACGTCACCATCTTTCCATTTACGGTCTATCAGGATATATCCGTTGGCTTGCGCTCCCTTGGCGGCGTAGTCTTCGCCTTTGCAGATAACTTTCATTTCCCCGTCTTTGCACCAAGATGGTTTGCGGATAAGGAGCTTGGCCTTGCGGGATTTCTTCACGTTGATAGTCAGGCGGGTGGTCTCCTCATAAGGGAACTGTGTCTCCTGGGTAATGGTCATACCTTTTTCCTCCCAATTCAACTTGGAAGCCACGAAAAGGTTTACCCAAAGGCTGTCTCCCTGATGGGTGTAGATGAACTCGCCATATTTGCCATGGTTTTCCATGCCTGTTCCAACGCAACACCACATGGCGCTGTTGGGGGCGGAATAGACACGGTAGTGTGCGGGGCGGGCTGGGGTGAAATAAACATAACCACCATGCACGGGATGCTGAGTGGATAGTATGTGATTGAGCATGGCTCGCTCATAGAAATCGGCGTATTGTGCGTTGGGTGTCATGCGGAAGAGTCCTTCGGTCAGCTTCATCATGTTGTTGGTGTTGCATGACTCTGGACCCTCACGGTCTTCCACATAGCTACGGCAGTCAGTTGCTGCCGCGAAGTGCTCCCTGCGGCTGTTGCCTCCTAGTGCTAGTGAGCGGTTGTATACTACGGTCTGCCAGAAGAACTCGGCCGCTTTTTTATAGGTGGCCGCGTCCTCAAGTTGTCCCGCCTGTTCGCATAACTCAGCTATGCGTTGATAACCTACCACCTTTGGCACCTGGGTGTTGGCGTGCTTGTTGTCCAGGTTGTCTACCCCCTTCACCATGCTATCCAGCAGCCAATGGTGGGAGAAGCGTTTCGCGGCATCCAGGTATTTCAGGTCACCGGTCATTTGATAGGCATCTGCGTAAACTTCGTCCATGCCTCCGAACTCATTTTCCAGCATTTGCTCCATTTGCTGGTTGTTGAGCGGCGCAATGACGGTTAGCCCCCAGTCGCAAAGCTCCAGGAACATCTGTCGCGCTTGCTCATTGCCCGTGTAAGACCAGGCGTCGCGGAGACCGGCGTATATCTTGTGCATGTTGTACCATGGCACCCAGTACTTCCAGATAATGCCCACGTTGCCTTTCTTTATCTCGTCCCAGCACATCTTGCCGTTGGGAACTCCGCCAACGTAGCCATCTCCATTGGCCTCTTGGCACCGCTTCAACTCGCTCAGCATGTAGTCCATGCGCTCTTTGAGCCTTTGGTCGCCCGTGGCGGCATAATGGATGGCCAAGGCCGTAAGGTAATGTCCGCCTACGTGTCCGTCCAGACCTTCCCAGTTGGGGAATAGCTCACCCTTCAAAGGCAGTCCGGCCTCTTTTAGGAAAGGAGCCAGTAATCGGTCTGTGTCATAGGCGAGCAACGTCTTGATGTTCAAGTCGCAAGCGTGTTTGAAAGGGCCGTCCAGCAATTGCACTTTTCCTAAGGGGAAAGTGTTGGGATACAATCTCTCTTGCGCCCAAAGCGAGGCGGTGGCCATCAGGCAGAATAGAGCCAAAAGTGTTTTTTTCATGTTCATGTAAGTTGTTTAGGTACTTTCTATCGCGAAGATAAGGTTTTTTCCCGATATAAGATATGTGAAAGGGGAGATAATCGGTATTTTTTATTACCTTTGCATGAAAATAAAGTATAACCGACAATCATGAGAGACAAGATAGACCTGTTTTTGCCGTGTGATGATTTCAATACCATGAAGGAAATGCTGGCGGAGTTCAAGGAGAACAAGGCGATTTCCCGTGTGTATTTGCTCGTTAGCGAGGCCTTTGCCGCGCGATATCCAGCACCTTGCAACGCTAGTTTCGTGGTTATAGACAGAGTGACTTCCACAAGTGCCATACGTAGTCTTGCGGAGAGCGCTACCGCGGACTACCTGTTGCTTTGTACAAAGGCTACTTCCATCAGTCTTGGCCAATTCGCGTTGGAGAGATTTCTCAGGGTAGCGGCGGACACTGACGCGGGCATGGTGTATAGTGACCGTTACTCCATGGTGAGTGGAATTAGGCAATGCCATCCCGTGATAGATTACCAGGAGGGATCTGTGCGTGATGATTTTGATTTTGGTGCCTTATGGCTCGTGAAGTCCTCTTTGGTGCGCGATTTCATCTCTCATCCAGATACTCGAGATTATCAATATGCCGGGCTATATGACCTGCGTCTCTTCTTGAGCCGTGAGGCTAAGCTCTTCCATATCAATGAATATCTCTATACCGAGGCTGAGCATGACACTCGTAAGAGTGGGGAAAAACAATTCGACTACGTGAATCCACGCAATCGCGACGTGCAGTTGGAAATGGAGCAAGTGGCGACTCGTCACTTGGAGAAGATTGGCGCGTTGATAGATACCCGACACTATCGTCAGCCAGATTTTACCGAGCAGGAGTTTCTCTATGAGGCTTCTGTTGTCATACCCGTGTTCAACAGGGAGAAGACCATTGCGGACGCGGTGGAAAGCGCTCTCTCCCAAAAGACCAGTTTCAAGTATAATGTTATCGTAGTGGACAATCATAGCACCGATCGCACGGGAGACATACTGCGGAATATACAGGCCAGGTTGGAAGCGGAAAAGTATCAACGCCTGTTTGTCATTATTCCCCAGCGAACCGATTTAGGTATTGGCGGTTGCTGGAATGAAGCCGTCTCCAGTGAGTATTGTGGAAGATTTGCCGTGCAATTGGATAGCGATGACCTTTACAGCTCACCTCTTACGCTGCAAAGGATAGTGGATGCTTTCCATGAGCAAAAAGCCGCTATGGTGATAGGTAGCTATCGGATGTGTGACTTTGACCTGAACACCCTTCCCCCAGGACTGATAGACCATAAAGAATGGACGGAAGATAACGGATGCAACAATGCCTTGCGTATCAATGGACTGGGAGCTCCACGGGCTTTTTTCACTCCGTTGTTGCGGCAAATCCGCTTTCCTAATACCAGTTATGGTGAAGACTATGCCGTGGGGTTGGCTTTCTGCCGTCGTTATCGCATAGGCCGCATATATGAGGAATTATATCTCTGCCGCCGTTGGAATGGCAATAGCGATGCCGCGCTTAGCGTGGAAAAGGTTAACGCCAACAACCTGTATAAGGATCGCCTGCGCACCATGGAGATAATGGCAAGGCAACAGCTGGCGCAAGGCAAGGCGGATATTGTGGAAGATAGTTCGGCTAGCCGTTTTTTCAGCCTGCAGATAGAGCGATGGCCAGAGGCGTGGCAACGCTACAGAGATTTGCGTAATGTAGAAGTGAGGGCGTTGGCTGATGATATATTGGTGCAATACAATCCAGCCCGCATGGTGTCTACGGGGGCAAAAATAGATAGTAATACCTTGAGTGAGCGGCCTTGTTTTCTTTGCGAAAGAAATCGCCCCGCCCAACAGATTGCCAATCCATTGGGCGCGGATTTCCAGATGTTGGTGAATCCTTATCCTATTTTGCCCGTTCATTTCACGATAGCCGCCCGCCAGCATAGGCCCCAACGCATTATGGATTGCTATCACTTAATCAATCAGGTGTTGGACAGGCATCCTGGATTAATGGTGTTTTATAACGGACCAAAATGTGGAGCCTCCGCGCCCGACCATTTGCATTTACAAGCAGGCAGCGGTGGGGTGGTGCCTTTACAAAGCTCATGGCAACGATTGAGCAGGGAGCTGGAACCGCTTTATGTATTAGACGAGGGTAATCAGATCTCTTTGCTCACGGGCTTCGCCATCAGTGCCTTTGTGATACAAAGCACCAATGAGGTGATGAATTCCAAGCTTTTCAGCCGCTTGTATAAGGCCATGCCCGTCAAGGAGCATGAAGAGGAGCCTATGATGAATATCTTGAGCTGGAAACAGCAAGGGCAATACGTAACAGTGGTAATACCCCGTGCCAAACACAGGCCAGACTGCTACTATGAAAAAGGAGACGAACAATGTTTGGTGTCTCCTGGCGCCTTGGACATGGCAGGACTCATTATTGTGCCAAGGGAGGAGGATTTCCGTAAGCTTACGAGTGCCAAGGCTGAGGGAATCTTGGCGGAATGCGCCGCCTCTGTAGATGACATTCAGGCTATCAAGAAAAAGGTGGCTCAAGAGGAACGAAAGGAACGAAAGCCTTGTTCGGCCTTTATCGAATCGTTGACCAACAAACAACCCGAGGTGTCTGTAGGTATCGTGCGAGGCAAGGAGATTTGTTTTTCGCTCAACAAACCGTATTTGGCCAAAGGCAACGCTGTGGAAGGCATGCAAAAGGTATGTTTCTCGGAAGGAGGCATATTATGGAATGGCAAGCAATATAGTCAACTTGTCTTCCAGCCTTCGACCGCGGACGCTTCTTTTTCGCTTCATGACGTGACTATAGGTGTAGACTTTCATTGGGAACGCAAGGAAACGCAGACCTTCTTGGGTACGTTGAAGCTAGTGGTGGAAGTAGACAAGATATGCGCCATCAATGAGTTGCCAATAGAGAAGTACCTGGAAAGCGTAATCTCAAGCGAGATGCGTGCCACGTCTGGCCTAGAGTTGTTGAAGGCGCATGCGGTAATTTCTCGTTCTTGGTTATTGGCCCAGATGGAACGCAGACGCAAGAGCACTGGTGAGGGCAATGACTTTTTCTCGTTTATCAAGCGGGATGACGCGTTGATTCGTTGGTATGACCGTGAGGACCATACGCTTTTCGATGTTTGCGCGGATGACCATTGCCAGCGATATCAAGGTATCACCAAAGCCACTTCCGCCCAAGTAGGGGAAGCGGTCAGGCAGACTCGCGGACAGATATTGATGTATGAGGGGGAAATATGTGATGCCCGTTTTTCCAAGTGCTGTGGTGGTGTGACAGAGGAGTATCTTTATTGCTGGGAGAATACACAAAAACCTTACCTCAAGTCTGTGTACGACCATGACGCAGGCGAGGCATTGCCAGACCTTACTCGAGAGGAAGAGGCCAGAAAATGGATACTTTCCAAGCCTGAGGCTTTTTGCAATACAGATGATACCAGCGTGTTGCGACAAGTGCTCAACGACTATGATCAAGAAACCAATGATTTTTATCGTTGGGAAGTAAGCTATCGGCAGGAGGAACTCTCCCAATTGATAGCCAGGAAACTCAAGATGGATTTTGGCGAGATAATTAACTTGATACCAGTGGAGCGTGGCAAAAGCGGCCGCGTGTCTCAACTGCGCATAGAGGGAAGTAAGCTTCATTTCACTATTGGTAAGGAATTGGAAATACGCCGTGCGCTAAGCGAGACTCATCTCTATAGTTCCGCTTTCGTAGTAGATCGCCTTGACGTGAACGAGGAAGGCATACCTGGCAAGTTCGTCTTGAGAGGAGCGGGCTGGGGACATGGTGTGGGCTTATGTCAGATAGGCGCTGCCATGATGGGGCACCAAGGCTATGGCTACGATGAGATATTGCGCCATTACTACCAAGGCGCTGTCATAGAGAAAATATACAAATAACAATACATTTGAAAGATAGACCTATACAATCACGATGAGAAATAAATCCCCATGGGCCTGGGTGCCCTCGCTCTATTTCGCGGAAGGATTGCCCTATGTAGCGGTGATGACCGTGTCGCTGATACTCTATAAACAACTAGGGCTAAGCAATACCGAGATTACTTTCTATACCTCATGGCTCTACTTGCCATGGGTCATCAAGCCATTGTGGAGCCCTTTCATAGACGTGGTTCGCACAAAGCGGTGGTGGGTGGTGACCATGCAGTTGCTCATTGGAGCGGCTTTTGGCGGTATCGCCTTCACTATTCCCACAGACTTCTGGCTGCAAGGCACGCTTTTCTTTTTTTGGGTGATGGCCTTTTCCAGCGCCACTCATGACATTGCCGCTGATGGCTTCTACATGTTGGGCCTCAACGAGCATGAACAAGCGTGGTTTGTAGGTATTCGCAGCACATTCTATCGATTGGCCACCATCTTTGGCCAAGGGGTGTTGGTGATGGTGGCTGGCAACTTGCAAGTGATATACCGTGGCGACATCCCTTATTCATGGAGCTTGATGTTCTATGGTGTTACAGGCATTTTCATAGCTCTTTGGTTGTGGCATGGCTATGTGTTGCCTCGTCCCAGGGAGGATAGCTCAAGACATAGTGCCAGTCCCGCTCTGCTGCTTGTTGAATTAGGAAGGACGCTTCGTACTTTTGTCACGAAATATCCAGTGAAGGAAACCATGATTGGCCTTCTTTTCATGTTGCTCTATCGCATGCCAGAGGGACTGCTGGCCAAGATATCCGCCTTGTTCCTTGTGGATTCGGTCCAAAATGGCGGTTTGGCCCTCTCACCTCAAGAATACGGATTGGTGCAAGGCACTGTGGGAGTAGTAGGCCTGACATTGGGCGGTATCTTGGGCGGCATGGCCGTGGGAAGGGATGGCTTGAAACGATGGCTGTGGCCCATGGTTTGCGCCATCACCTTGCCCGATTTGGTATATGTTTACATGAGCTATGCCTTGCCAGAAAGTCTGTTTGTTATTAATCTGTGTGTCTTTGTGGAGCAGTTTGGTTATGGTTTTGGCTTTACGGCCTATATGCTGTATCTTATTTATTACAGCCGAGGCGAGTTCAAGACTAGCCACTATGCCATCTGCACGGCTTTCATGGCTCTCTCCATGATGATACCAGGACTTTTTGCAGGTGCTTTGCAAGAGTGGGTAGGCTATAAAGCCTTCTTCATCATAGTGTGTGTGATGTGTGTCATGACATACTTGGTGGCTTATTTCGTGAAGATTGATCCCGAGTTTGGCAAGAAGCGGGAATAGGCCACTCAAAATAGCAGTGGTACTGACTTTTGATTTCAGTGCTACTGTGTTTTATGTGTCTTGCTTTTTGCCGTGGCCATGGAACTGGCCTGCTTGTTTGCGCAACAAATATAGTCCCAGGAACGTGAGTGCGCCATTGAGCATGAGCAACTCATAGCCGAACTTGTATTGCCATAGGTTTTGCGAAAGGAAATCCACTACTCCGCAGATTATGGGACTTGCGATTGCCACCCATGGCACATATTGGTCGCGTATCTGCCACCGTGTGAACAACCCAAAGGCGAACAGTCCCAGCAAGGGACCGTAAGTATAGGAACAGAGGATGTAAATGGCGTCGATGACACTGGTGGAGTTTACCGCACGAAAGACCAGTATGAAGAGCACGAAGAGTATGGCTATCATCAGATGGGCTCGTTTGCGCAACCGCTCATCGTCTGGCCGCTCGTGTATGTCAACGCAATAGGAGGTGGTAAGTGCCGTGAGCGCGGAGTCCGCGCTGGAGAAGCTTGCCGCCACGATGCCTATAGTGAAGAGCACCGTCACGGATTCGCTCATCATGCCCGTCGCGGTGAACATAGGCATCAGGTCATCGCTAGAAGAGGGGAGGGGAATGCCTTCTTTGTGCGCTAACATCATGAGCAAGATGCCCAAGGAGAGCAACAGTAAATTGGCGGGTACAAAGGCGAAGCCATAGGTGCACATGTCTTTCTGTGCCTCTTTGAGGCTTTTACAGGTCAGATTCTTTTGCATCATGTCTTGGTCAAGTCCTGTCATGACGATAACCACAAATACTCCGCTAAGGAATTGTTTCCAGAAATTTTGCCTGGAAACCCAGTCGTCAAATACCCATACTTGGCTATGGCTGTCTGCCGTGATGGCCTGTATGGCTCTTGGCAACGAGAGTTCCAATCGTTGTGTCACTGCCATGAAGATGAGAACCAAAGACAAAAACATGCAGAAAGTCTGGAAGGTATCCGTCCACACCAAAGTCTTGATTCCTCCCTTGCGTGTATAAAACCATATTAATCCCACCATCGCCACAACCGTGACGGGAAATGGTATGCCCACCTCGTCTAAAACGAATCGTTGCAGAATAATGCATACTACATAGAACCTGACAGCCGCTCCCACCATCTTGGAAAGCAAGAAAAAACTTGCCCCTGTCTTGTAAGAGCGCGTTCCTAATCGTATGCGTAAATAACTGTAGATGGTGGTAAGTCGCATGCGATAGTAGATGGGTAACAAGACAAATGCCACGGCGAAGTAACCCAAGATAAATCCCGCGCACATTTGCAGGTAAGTCATGTCCATGCTGATTACCATTCCAGGCACTGACACAAAAGAAACTCCAGAGATGGAAGCTCCTACCATGCCGAATGCCACCATATACCATGGTGACTGCCGATTGCCACGAAAGAAAGTGTCATTGGAGGAACGACGGGCAGTGAGCCTGCTCAGTATTAGCAGGGCACAAAAATATAACAGGATGGTGACAAGCATCAACATTGGGCATCATTTGCTGATGTCAGACAATATCTCGCAAGCCTGCGCCACGGTGTTTACCCCTTTTATGCGCAGATATCGCTTGTTGTTTTTCTCTTTAAGCGCACTGTCTTTTACGTGGTTGGCTACGTAGTCAATAACTTTGCCAAACGTGTCGCTTCGGTAGAAAGGGCTTTGCGTGTTGGAGACAAATTGCATTTGCATGATGCCTTGTTTGAGGATTATCTTCTCACAGCCCAACCGCTTGCCTCTGCGCCGCAATTTCACCACGGACATCAGCTCATCGGCTTCTTTGGGGACAGGTCCGAAGCGGTCTATCAAACGCTGGCGATAGCGTTGCAAGTCATCATCGCTCTCTATGTGGTCCAATTCACGATATAGCAGCATGCGCTCACTGACCCCAGGCACATAATTGTCAGGAAAATACATTTCCAGGTCGCTATCCATTCCGCAATCATCCACGAAGTCATCTCCGGTGATGGTTTTGCCATCTTTCATGTCTTCCTCATAGATGTCCTGGAATTCTTCGTTTTTCAATTCAGTCACCGCTTGCGACAATATCTTTTGGTATGTCTCGTAGCCCAGGTCTTCCATAAACCCGCTTTGCTCACTTCCCAACAGGTTGCCAGCGCCACGAATGTCCAGGTCTTGCATGGCTAGGTTAAAACCACTACCCAGTCCGCTGAAAGTTTCCAATGCTTCCAATCTGCGTCTGGCTTCGGTAGTTAGCATGCTGCGTGGAGGTGCCAGCAGGTAACAGAACGCTTTCTTGTTGGAACGTCCCACTCTGCCTCGCATCTGGTGCAGGTCAGAGAGACCGAAGCGATGAGCGTCGTTGATGATGATAGTGTTGGCGTTGGGAATATCGATGCCGTTCTCCACGATAGTCGTAGAAAGCAATACGTCGTAGTCGTAATTCATGAAGTCCACGATGACCTTCTCCAACTCGTCGGGTTTCATCTGTCCGTGTCCTACCACTACTCGGCAGTCGGGCACGGTCTTTTCTATCATCATCTTGATTTCCTGCAACCGGGAGATTCGGTCGTTGACGAAATACACTTGACCATTACGGCTCATTTCGAAGTTGATGGCATCCCGTATCACTTCAGTGTTGAAGGTGGTCAATTCCGTTTGAATGGGATATCGGTTGGGAGGCGGCGTGCGCATCACGCTCATGTCACGGGCGCCCATCAAAGAGAATTGTAAAGTGCGAGGGATGGGCGTGGCGGACATTGTGAGTGTATCCACGTTGGTCTTTAACTGGCGTAACTTCTCCTTCGTGCTCACGCCAAACTTCTGTTCCTCGTCTATGATGAGCAATCCCAGATCATGCCACTTCACGGTTTTGGATATCAACTTATGTGTGCCTATCAGTATGTCTATCTTTCCTTCAGCCAAGTCGGCTAGTATTTCTTTGGTCTCTTTGGCGGAACGGGCTCGTGAGAGATATTCTACCTTGACGGGGAAATTCTGCAATCGTTTGCTGAATGTCTGGTAATGTTGGAAAGCCAGTACAGTGGTAGGCACCAACACCGCTACTTGTTTGGAGTCTACCGCCGCTTTGAAGGCGGAACGTATGGCCACTTCTGTTTTGCCAAAGCCTACGTCTCCGCAAATCAAACGATCCATGGGGCGGGCCGCCTCCATATCTGCTTTTACTTCTTGTGTGGCTTTTAGTTGGTCAGGTGTATCTTCGTAGAGGAAGCCTGCTTCCAGCTCATGCTGCAAGTAAGTATCTCCCTGGAAAGCGAATCCTTTCTGTCTCCTGCGGGTAGCGTATAGCTTGATGAGATCTCGGGCAATGTCCTTGATGCGTTTTTTCGCTTTCTCCTTCATGCGTTCCCAGGCTCCTGTTCCCAATACGCTGAGTCGAGGAGGCTCACCCGTACTTGAAGAGCGGTACTTGCTGATTTTATAGAGAGAATGGATAGATACGTCCACAATATCATCGTGCGCGTAGAGGATACGTATCATCTCATGGTAGCTATTTCCTGAAGGCACTCTTACCAATCCGCCAAACTTGCCTATGCCGAAATCTACGTGCACGATGAAATCGCCTTGCTCCATTTCTTGCAGTTCTTTCATCGTAAGAGCCATCTTGCCAGTCCTGGCCACGTCACTCTTCAGGTTATATTTGTGGAAGCGATCGAATATCTGGTGGTCAGTAAATACGCACACCTTGGCGTCATTGTCCGTGAAGCCTTCGTGTAGAGTCTTGTTGACAGGTGTAAAGGGAATATCTTGCTTCTTGCCGGATTCTTCCGCGGCGAATATGTCGGCTAAACGTTGTGTTTGCTTTTCGCTGTCGGCTAATATATATATGGTATACCCTCGCAGGAGGAAATCCTCTAACGAGGAACGCAGAAGTTCAAAGTTTTTGTGGAATAAAGGTTGAGGCTCTGTGTGAAAAGAGAGCGTATATGTGCCTTCTCGCTTTGTTGCCTCTTTGTTTTCTTTTTCTTGTTCTGTCACACCTGCACCAAATTCCACCCGCTGGAGTTTGTCGGCCATGTCCCGGAACGTTACGGCGGTGCAAAGGTTGTGCTCCCTTACCATTTGTTTTCTTATCTGCTCCTGCTCTTGCTCGGTGGCTCCTTCCAGTCGCTCCACTAAAGCGGCATCCGAGAAGCCTTCTTGGTAAATCTGCGCTATGCGTTCGCATACGAAAGCATAGTCTTTTATGACCAATAGCGTATTATCAGGCACAACGCTCAAGAATGGCTTGCGTTCACTCTCTATCGTAGTTAATTCTGGAACGATTTCTATTTCCTCGCGTTTCTCCTTTGAGAGCTGGTCTTCCACGTCAAAGGTGCGGATGGTGTCAACTTCATCTCCAAAGAAATCTATACGAAAGGGATATTCACTGCTGTAGGAGTAGACATCGAGTATACTGCCTCGACACGCGAATTGTCCAGGCTCATAAACATAATCCACTTCCTCGAAACCTTCTTCACGCAACGTGTGTGCCACATCTATGGGGTCGATGTTCTGTCCCACCGCAAGTTTAAGTATATTGTCGCGGATGTTTTTCTTGGAAACGATTAGCTCTGACAATGCCTCGGGAAAACTTACTATCATCATGGGCTTCTCTCCATCAGAAGCGGCCAGATGAGCCAGTACCTCTGTGCGCAATATCTCGTTACCGGCATCTTTTTGTCCGTATTTTACCGCCCGGCGATAGCTGGAAGGAAAAAAGTAAGCGGTTTCAGAACCCAATATTTGCGTAAGGTCATGGTAGAAATAGCCGGCCTCGTCTGCGTCGTTGAGCACAAAAAGCATTGTGCGGGGTGACTTATGGAAGATGGCGGAGAATACCATGGGTGTAGCCGAGGACACAAGTCCACGCAGGAAAACATTTGGCTTCGCCTTGTCTTCCAGTAATTGCGAAAGGGCATTCACTTGAGGCCTATGCCCTAAGGCCTTTTGTAAATCCTGTATTGTCATTTTTTGTTTGTTGCGCATGGCTCACGCCATGCTTTGCGGTCGGCGTTAGTCTTATTGCCGAGGCATGCGAGGGTAATGGCGGAACCATCCTTCCCAACGCAATCGTAGTACACCGAAGAAGGCCTCGCCGAAAATACCTCCGCTCATCTTGCTGGTTCCTTCTCGCCTGTTGACGAATATCACGGGCACCTCCTTGATGCGGAATCCTATTTTATAGGCGGTGTATTTCATTTCTATCTGAAAAGCGTAGCCTTTAAAGCGCACTTCGTCAAGAGGAATGGTGGCCAGTACTTGGCGTTTATAACATACGAAGCCCGCCGTGGTGTCTTTCACGTTGATGCCTGTAACCATTTGCACGTACTTGGAGGCGAAATAGCTCATCAGCACACGTCCCATAGGCCAGTTGACCACGTTCACGCCAGTAACGTAACGGGAACCGATGGCCACATCGTAGCCTTCGTCATGGGTGGCGGCATAGAGCCGGGGCAGGTCTTCCGGATTATGGGAGAAGTCCGCATCCATTTCTATCACGTACTCATACCCCTTTTCCAGTGCCCATTTGAAGCCTGCGATATAAGCGGTACCCAGTCCCAATTTGCCAGAGCGTTCCATTAAATGAAGTTTGCCGGCGAACTCTTCGCTCATTAAACGCTTTACGATGGAAGCTGTTCCGTCGGGGCTGCCATCGTCTATGACCAAGATATCAAAATCCTTTGGCAGGCCAAATACGGCCCGGATGATTTTCTCTATGTTTTCCCGCTCGTTGTAAGTAGGTATAATTACGATGCTGTCACTCATGAATACATTATTAATATAATAGTGGAATTTTGGGTGCAAAGTTACATATTATTTCCGAAACGCACAATATGCTGTCCGTTATTGCTCGGTTTTCTCATGAACTCTTTTGTATTTAGAATCCAATCCATCCATAATGGCCTGGTAACTGCGCTCCATCTGGTTCTTCACGTTCTCCGGGCCTTTCCCTATTGGCTGTATAGGCTCATGAATGGTAAGGCGCAAAGGATGCCAGAATACCCAGTAAAGGTCTTTGGTGCGTGGCTTGACATCGTATGAACCATTGATGGTCAATGGGCATACGGGCAATTGCAGCTCGTCCGCCAACATGAAAGCTCCTCTTCGGAACGGCCCCATTTCCCCCGTGAAACTTCTAGCTCCTTCGGGGAATACCACAAGTGACATGCCTTCTTGCAGTTGTTCGCGGGCGTGGTCATAAGAGGCTTTTATTTTCGATGGACCACTTTTGTCAACGAAAATATGGTGGGCGTACTCGCAAGCCATGCCAACGAAAGGCACTTTGCGCAGGCTCTTCTTCATCATCCATTTAAAATTGCGGTTGAGATAACCATAGATGAGGAAAATATCGAACGCTCCCTGGTGGTTGGAGACGAACACATACGATTGGTTCTTGGCCAAATGTTCACGTCCATCAACCTTGACCGGTAACAGCAACAGGCGTATCCACAGCCTTGACCAATATTTGCCAGGAAAGTAACCCCAAAAATGCCCGTCTCCTAGTACGCAACCTATAATGGTTACCAAACTGGTAATGATACTTGCCAGCAAAAGGATGGGCAAGCAAACGAATAATTGGTAGATGCGATAAATATATTTCATGTCTTTGATGTTTTCTTGAGTGTAATGACCACGATTTCTGCCCAAGCACCTATTCGCAAGGGGATTACCCCGCCCAGTCCGCGGGTAGTGTAAAGGTATCTTCCTTCACGCTCGTGCAGGCCATAGTCGAGTGAGGAGGCCAATCGGGTGGATCTTGCCCCCAAAAGGTCTATATGTCCGCCATGGGTATGTCCTGATAGTTGCAGGCTGGCATGCGTGTCGGGCAATGTTCTTGAAGGCCATGCCTCGGGATCATGTTCCAGCATGATAAGGAAGCTGTTGGGCTTGATGCCATCCAGCGATACGGATACGGGATGCTTGTAGGGATTGTCCAAAGACGTGTCATACTCCTCTCCCGCGATTACGATGGAGTCTTTTCCCCGCCTGATGGCATGGTGTGAGGAGCGTAGCAATGTCCAGCCTAGTCCTTCTTCCTCTTTTATGATGGCTTGTTCAATGGTTTTCTTTTCTGTTTCGTCACGTGCGATGTATTTGCCGTAATCATGGTTGCCCAGCACGCTGATGATGCCATCGGGAGCTTTTAGCCGTGATAGCTCCACTTTGTTTTCCGAGATTTCTTGGGGCGAGAAGTTCTGCAGGTCTCCCGTAAACAATATGACATCCGCCTTTTGGGCATTGATGGAGTCGATGTCTCTATTTAGCATCCATGAACGCCAGCCTTGGAATGTCCCGACATGGAGGTCGCTGATGTGCACAATGCGATAGCCGTCGAACGCCTCGGGCAGTTGGTCGTATGCGAGCGTGATATGCTTTACTCGCAGTTGCCCAAATCCCCAGAAGAAGCCGTAAAGATAGGCTGCCGCAGACGCGCAGGCCAGCAGCGAGGCAATCCAGTTCCTGCCCGTTACGCGGCGATGCCGAGCGCGACACCATCCCCACTTGGCCAACAAGCATAGTGAGTATATGGCTTGGGGTATTACCACCACGCCTAGCACGAGAAACCATAGGTCTGTCAGCAGGTGGTTATCTGGCGTCCCGTTGTGGCAAATGACCAAATACACGGTATAACATGCCACGATGCCCGTGGGAAGCCAACAAAGGAAACGCTTCCACGGAGTATAGTGCCGGCAGTATATTCGGTCTATCCACCATTGCGGTGCCACCGTCAGCAGCAAGAGCCATATGAAATATTTCGCTATCATCTCTTTATCAAACTTGATTGCAAAAATCTCCTTGCCGTCTCCACAGGTATTCCACGTCGGCGGGCATAGTCTCGCAATTGGTCTTCCCCGATTCTTCCCAACTCGAAATAGTGGGCTTGAGGATGGGCAATCATTAGCCCTGAAACGCTAGCGTGAGGCACCATCATGCCAGACTCGGAAAGCCGCACGCCTATCTCGTTTATGTTGAGCAGCTCTTGGAGAATGAAGTTGACGCTCGTGTCTGGCAGTGACGGATAACCCACGGCAGGCCTGATGCCTTGGTAATGCCCGGCGTGGATTTCCTCCATGGTTAAACGCTCTGCGGGAGCGTATCCCCAGTAATGGCGACGCACTTCTTCATGCATGCGCTCGGCGGCAGCTTCCGCGAGTCGGTCACTTAAGGTTTGCGCCATCATTTTTTTGTAGTCGTCTCCTTCGCGGATTTCCATGACGGAGTTGCCCATTGTAGCGCAAAACAAGCCCACTTTGTCTTTCTTGCCAGAGGAGAGTGGTCTCACGAAGTCCGCCAGACAGAGACATGGCGCTCCTTCATGGCTGAGGCGTTGTTGCCTGAGCAGAGGCAAGCGGATGCCTTCCAACACAAGGTCATCGCCATCGCTGTTGGCTTCCATCAAGCGGAATACCGCCTTGGCGTGATAAACTCCTTGCCAGGCGGTGAGCATGGCGACCGCTTCTTGCCGTAAGTCTTCTTTTTCGGCGTTGGGCTTGCCGTCCATGCCCCAGGCGAAGTGGAAGTAAATCCAGTTCACGTAGGGCACCAGCTCGTCGATATCGTATGTCAAGACCTTTCTCATCACGGCCTGAAGCGTAGTTCCTCGCCTTGGCTCTGTGAGTCGAAATGGCCGTTGTCATATATCAGTTGGCCATTGCAGAAGGTTTGCCTCACTTGCCAGTGATAGGTTTCGCCTTCCATGGGGCTCCATTGGCATTTGCTCTGTATGATGTCTTTTGTCACAGTCCAAGGCTCACTGGGGCTTACCACCACCACGTCGGCTTTGTATCCTGGGTTGAGGAAGCCTCGTTCTTGTATGTCGAACAGTTGGGCGGGGTGGTGGCACATCAGCTCCACCAGTTTTTCGATGGTGAGAACGCCCTGGTTGACTAACTCCAACATGGTGACGAGCGAGAACTGTACCATAGGCATGCCAGAGGCGGCACGGGCGCAGCCTCCCTGTTTCGCTTGCCACTCATGGGGCGCATGGTCGGTGGCGATGGTGTAAATGCGTCCGTCGGCAAGGGCTTTTCTCAGTGCTTGCCTGTCTTCCTGTCCTTTTACGGCGGGGTTGCACTTGATGAGAGCGCCTTTAGCGGCGTAGTCTTCCGCTGTAAACCACAGGTGGGCAACTACCGCCTCTCCCGTGATGCCTTCCCCGGGACGGAGCAGTTCCAACTCCTTGGCGGTGGAGATATGGGCTATATGGAGCCAGGTACCGAACGTCCGGGCCAGTTCCACCGCCAAGGCACTGCTCTGGTAGCATGCCTCCGCGCTGCGTATCAAGGGGTGAAGAGCCACGTTGGGGTCTTCTCCGTATTGCTTTTTCATGGCCGCCATGTTGGCGGATATGATGTCGCTGTCCTCGCAATGGGTCATCACGGGCAGGCCAACCTCCTTTGCCGAGCGGAAAATGTCGAGTAGCGAACCATATTTGTCTACTAGCATATTGCCCGTGCTTGCGCCCATGAAGAGCTTGATGGCAGGCACACGGTGTCGATCCAGTAGGCGAAAGAGTGCCGCGTTGCCGTTGGTGGCACCGAAGTAAAAGCTGTAATTCACGTGGCTATGGTCTGCGGCGAGGCGGAATTTCTCTTCCAGTGCCTCTAGCGAGGTGGTTTGCGGCACCGTGTTGGGCATCTCGCAATAGGAGGTCACGCCGCCACAGGCCGCCGCCCTGCTCTCTGACTCGATGTCCGCTTTTGCCGTAAGGCCTGGTTCGCGGAAGTGTACGTGCGTGTCTATGATGCCTGGCAACACGAAACACCCCGTGGCATCTATGATTTGGTCATAGTCGCCATCGGGGCATGAGCCTGTAGGAAATGCCCTGGAAATCCTGTCATTCTCTATCAGCAGGTCCCCTTTGTGGGATTGGCCTTTGTTTACAAGCGTTCCTCCCTTGATAAGTGTCTTCATTTCATTATTGAGCTGGAGTCCGCGGGCATTGCCAACTCGTTGGGCGTAGGCGCGGGAGCCGCGTTGGGATCAGTGATCGGCGGCGTGGCGGTTTCTGGGTCTTTCATGCCGTTGATGATTTGCTCGTTTTCTTGCGCCTTGGCGTAGTAGTCCTTCACGAAGTAGTTGTTCTTGAATGTGCTGGTGGCCTTGCTCATGATGTCTTCTATCCACGGATCGGTGATGGGATATTGATAGCGGCTCACGTAGGCCATGAATGCCCAGGGACCCAAAACGTTGTCGAAGTTGTCTATGACGAAACGGGAGGTGATGTTGTCCAGTTTCTGCGACAGCTTTTCCTGCCGATTGCTCAAGTGGCGGTAGACTTCCTCCATGTTCTTGTTGTTGGCGATGCCTTGGTATTCTTCGTGCGCCAGCTCTTGCAGTTCTCCGTTCAGTTTCTTGATTTCCTGGCTGTACTCGGTCAAAGCCTCGTTCAGGGGAGTGCCCGTTACGGTCATTTGCGTGTCGTCTAGCCTTACCTGTATCTTGCCTCCTTCCAATACCACTGGCATTACGTTCTCGTCATCCATGAAGATATGGGCTACTTGCACGGAGTCCAGCGGCCCGCCGAAGCGGAATTGCCCGTGCAGCACGTCGCATGAGTCTAGGTTCGCCAGCTCGTTGTCTTGTATTACCTTCAGGTAGAGCATGCGCCCGTCCAGCGTGGAAACGTTAGACGTGCCACTGATATTAAAGGTGTTGGCGCAGGAGGTGAGAAACAGCGCACCAACTATAGCGAAAAATACCTTGTTCATATGCTTTTCTTGTTTGGCAAACAAAATTACAATAGTTTCCCGATGTAAGGAAATAATTTCATGCTATTTAAAATTATCTTTCCGTAATTAATATTTTTTTAGGTTTCGGAACGCTTTCCTTTTTTGGCCTTTCATGGCGGGGAGTGCGGCAAATAGTGGGATATAAATGGAAATGGCATGGACATAAACCGCTTTTTCATAGTAGATAAATGGCGAGATAATAGCTTATAAA
>ULKS01009669.1_pt1 | contig 80351 bp, 87 predicted proteins | sample 1951211 | NCBI WGS metagenome assembly ULKS01 (sample SAMEA4835506, study PRJEB28245) | human gut metagenome | biome: gut microbiome; material: fecal sample | place: Denmark | collected 2008 | reverse complement strand
CAAGACTTCACTCCCACGCCGATGACCGTTGCCACCGAAACTTGGTATACAGGTTTTCATCCTTACACCCTTGAACCGGTTTATTCTGCCAAGACCCAACGAGAGAAATTAGCCCAACGCATGTTTTTCTTCTGGTATAAACCCGAAGAACGGCGGAATATTATCAATGAGCTTAAACGCATGGGCAGAAACGACCTTATCGACAAACTTTACAAAAGATAACTGACCGGATTCAGAGCCTGCTATACAGCTGTTATACAGGCTCTAAATCCGATTTTAAACTTTCCCCTCAAACCCGGATTCCCGGTCTGTACACCTCTAAAAACATTACGGTTAGAAATTTAATTTCTTGCGGAAGGATTCATCGTTTCTATTCGGAAGACTTACGGGGCTTTCGGGTAGAATTTTCCAGCTTTCAGACGAGGTATAAAACACGCCCTAATTCCCCTGTATGCTTGCCGCGAAACTTCACCCCTCCCTTACGTAAAAGAGGTCAAAATTCCGCCGCATTCTTACCTCCCTGCCTCAAGTTACGCCCGATGTTCTGTTTATATTTGTTAAATCATACAGACACGTGCAGTATATTCGTTAAGAAACCATTTATTTAGCACAGAAATACTGAAAAACATTTAGAAACCAAAAAATTAATTGAATATGAAGAAAATGAAATGGGCGGCAATGTTTGCCGCAGCTGTGGCGATGTTGGGATTTACCTCTTGCTTGAATAGCGATGACGATAACTCTAACTATCCGGGATATGAGTATGTACAAATAACCAGCTCAATCGGTTATTATTCTTTCCGCAACGCCAGCGGATATACCCTTACCCCGACCAATCAGGGAGATTTATCGAAAGTCAATTTTGGAAGCGCACGGTATGCAGTGATGAGCTACCAGTATAATCCGGATTCGATAAATAATGTAACCCACACAGTAGACATCACTGTTACAGGATTAGCTCCGGTAGAAACGTACCGTAATCTTTACAACGAAAGTGAAGTAACCAGTTTCGCCAACGCTCCGTTCTATGCCGTAGGTGTAGACTCTTATGCAGCTCCTTACTTCGATAAGAACACGCTTTTCATTTTAGCCGCATACTATGCCAAACTTGATTCAGACGGCGACCTTGACGAAGCGAGCACCAACCATACATTCGGTCTTTACTATGATGCAAATGCTGAACCGGAAGCGATGTATTCAGACGACTTGGTAATGACGCTGTATCACCACGTAACCGATACAAACCTTAACAAAGAGCGTACGCAATTTACCAGCAAATATCTGCATTTCGACATCAGCAGCGCCGTTGCCGCTTACCAAAGCAAAAACGGTGAATTGCCCGACCAGATTGTAATCAAATACAAAACTCCGGATACTTCAATGGGAGGAACCGACTATGAAAAGCTGTTGGATTATGCCAATGCAAAGGATGCTACCAACCCGCTGCAAATACCTTACCAACGATATTTCGCTGAAGACAGCAACAGCAGTACGAATAACTAATGCTTAATTTATAATAAACAAAAAGGAGACATGCCGATAATGTCTCCTTTTTTTATACATTTGCGTTTCGTTCTAACCAAAGAATGAAGAAAAGATGAATTATAAAGAGTTATTCCATAAAATACTGGGTTTGCTTTCTGCTCCGGGAAAGGCGTGGGAGGAAATTTGTACTGAGAACGAAAGAAACAACATACTGACCGGATTTGTCTACCCTCTCATCGGAGTTTGCGGGCTGGCAGAATTTGCAGGAACATTCATCGAACGAGGCATCTCGCCCGATGTGTTCCAGTATGCCTTACAGAGTTGTTGCGCCGTAGCCGTGGCTTTATTCGGCGGCTTTTTCCTTGCTTCCTACCTGCTTGAGCGGATGGGAAAACGATGGTTCGGCTTATCGTGCTCCCGCGAAAGAATGCAAGCCTTTACGGGCTACTCGATGGTGGTTCTTTTTGTGCTCGATACCATTTGCCCGTTTTTCCCGATAGCCATATTACGCTGGCTGTTACAGCTATATACGCTTTTTATTGTCTTTGAAGGCGCACGCCGCTATCTGGATATCAAAGAAACCAAACTCACGTCGTACACTCTCGTGGCTACCATACTCATCTTGCTCTCGCCGGCATTGATTGAATTTATATTTAATAAACTCTCTGTTATTTTGAACTGATGAAAACTACCGCTAACAATAATATCAATATAAAAAACAAACGAGCGTCTTTCGACTATGAATTTATTGATACATACACTGCCGGAATCGTACTCACCGGAACGGAAATCAAATCCATCCGTCAGGGTAAGGCGAGTTTGGTAGATACGTATTGTTTCTTCTCAAGAGGCGAACTGTGGGTGAAAAACATGCACATCGCCGAATATTTTTACGGTTCGTACAACAATCATGCTGCACGGCGTGACCGCAAGCTGCTGCTTACCAAAAAAGAACTGCGCAAACTGGAACGCACATCAGACGAACCGGGATTTACCATCGTACCCGTACGCATGTACATTAACGAAAAAGGATTGGCGAAAGTTGTTATCGCATTAGCGAAAGGTAAGAAGCAATACGATAAACGACAAACGCTGAAGGAAAAAGAAGATAAGCGCATGATGGACAGAATGTTTAAAAGATAATGCTGCAAACGGCATTAATGTGTTTTTCTTCCTTTAACTTTTCCTATACTCAACTCTTCGAACCATGACAATACAACAACTGACAGACCAACGCATCCTCATCCTTGACGGAGCGATGGGGACAATGATTCAACGGTATCGCCTTTCGGAAACAGACTTTCGCGGAGAACGTTTTAAAGACATCGCGGGGCAACTGAAAGGATGTAACGACTTACTCAACCTGACGCGCCCCGATGTTATCGAAGATATTCACCGGAAATATCTGGAAGCGGGCGCAGACATCATCGAAACCAATACATTCAACGCCACTTCCATCTCGATGGCGGATTACCACATACAGGAGTATTGCCGCGAAATCAACCTTGCGGGTGCTGAACTGGCACGACGCATGGCGGACAGATATGCCACACCGGAAAAACCGCGGTTTGTAGCCGGCTCGGTAGGACCGACCAACAAAACCTGTTCCATGAGTCCCGATGTAAACAATCCCGCTTTCCGTGCCCTCACGTTCGACGAATTGCAGGATGCTTATTGTGAACAGATGGAAGCGCTCTTACAGGGAGGTGTAGACGCACTGCTGATAGAAACGATTTTCGATACGCTAAATGCCAAAGCAGCTATCCGTGCCGCTGAACTTTCGATGGCGAAAACCGGACGCCGCGTGCCGCTGATGCTGTCGGTCACCGTATCGGACGTGGCAGGGAGAACCCTATCCGGACAGACGCTTGACGCATTCCTCGCTTCGGTTCAACATGCAGACATTTTCTCGATAGGGCTGAACTGCTCATTCGGAGCCAAACAATTAAAACCTTTCTTGGAACAGTTGGCTAAGCGTGCGCCCTACCGCATCAGTGCCTACCCGAACGCCGGACTTCCCAACAGCCTCGGCGAATATGACCAGACGCCGGAAGAGATGGCAGACGAGGTGAAAGAATACATCGATGAAGGGCTGGTAAACATCATAGGCGGATGTTGCGGAACTACCGAAGCATACATCGCCAAGTTCTGCGAGCTGGCAGCAGGAAAAAAACCGCACGTTCCTGCAGAGTGTCCGCAGTATTTGTGGCTGTCGGGACTGGAGTTGTTAGAAGTATCGCCCGAAATAAACTTCGTAAACGTGGGCGAACGTTGTAACGTGGCGGGTTCGCGCAAGTTTCTGCGACTGATAAACGAGAAGAAGTACGAAGAAGCCTTGTCTATCGCCCGCAAACAGGTGGAGGACGGAGCGCAGATTATCGACGTAAACATGGACGACGGACTGCTGGACGCTGCCGAAGAGATGACAACTTTTCTTAATCTCGTTGCCTCAGAACCGGAGATAGCCCGCGTGCCGATCATGATTGACTCCTCGAAGTGGGATGTTATTCTTGCCGGATTAAAATGTACGCAGGGGAAAAGCATTGTCAATTCCATCTCGCTGAAAGAGGGGGAAGAGGCATTTATCAACCACGCCCGCACGGTAAAACAGTACGGAGCGGCGGTTATCGTCATGGCATTCGACGAGAAGGGTCAGGCAGACACATTCGAACGGAAAATCGAAGTCTGCGAGCGTGCATACCGTATCCTGACCGAACGGGTGGGATTCAAGCCGCAAGACATCATATTCGACCCCAACGTACTTGCCGTTGCCACGGGTATGGAAGAACATAACAATTATGCCGTCGACTTTATAAAAGCTACCGGCTGGATTCGGCGCAACCTGCCGGGTGCCCATGTCAGCGGCGGGGTAAGCAACCTTTCTTTCTCGTTCCGGGGGAACAATTACATCCGTGAAGCGATGCACGCCGTATTCCTTTACCACGCCATCCGCGAAGGCATGGACATGGGCATCGTAAACCCCGGTACATCGGTGCTTTACACAGACATTCCCGCCAACATCTTGGAACGCATTGAGGATGTGATTTTAAACCGCCGGCCCGACGCAGCCGAGCGACTGATTGAGACTGCCGAAATGTTGAAAAGCCAAAACGAAGCCTCAACCGGAAAAACGTCCGACACCACACCTGCTGCCGGACAGACAGTGGAAGAGCGTTTGCAATACGCATTGGTCAAGGGTATAGGCGACCATCTGGAAGAAGATTTGCACGAAGCACTACAAACTTATCCCAACGCCGTAAGCATCATCGAAGGACCGCTGATGGCGGGCATGAATTACGTGGGCGAGCTGTTCGGGTCGGGAAAAATGTTCCTGCCGCAAGTGGTAAAAACCGCACGCACCATGAAGAAGGCGGTTGCCATCCTTCAGCCTTACATCGAAGCCGAAAAACAGGAGGGGACAAAAAGTGCCGGAAAGGTATTGGTGGCAACGGTGAAGGGCGACGTACACGACATCGGAAAGAACATTGTTTCGGTAGTCATGGCATGTAACGGTTACGAAATTATCGACCTCGGTGTGATGGTGCCCGCCGAAAAGATTGTAGAGACGGCTATCAAAGAGAAAGTAGACATTGTGGGACTGAGCGGACTGATTACGCCTTCGCTGGAAGAGATGGTGCACGTGGTAACGGAATTGCAACGCGCCGGGCTTGACATTCCGGTGATGATAGGCGGCGCCACTACCTCGAAGCTCCACACGGCATTGAAAATATCGCCCGTCTACCATGCGCCCGTGGTTTATATGAAAGATGCTTCGCAAAACGCTTTAGTGGCGGCAAAGCTGTTAAATCCCGACCAGCGCAATGCCTTTACCGAAGAGTTGGAAAAAGAATACCAAGAGCTGCGCGAAAAGAACCGTACACGCACAGTGAAAACGGTTTCGCTGAAGGAAGCGCAAGAAAACAAGCTCAATTTATGGGACTAAACGCAAGCGGTAGAACAGTTGGCTTCTACCCATAGAAACAGGCAACTCTATGGGAAGGAATTGACCGCTCTACCGCATGAAATTAAGAGGGCATAAAAAGAATCCCGAAGCGTGTTCGAATGTTGCTTGAACCGCTTCGGGATTTCTTTTATAATCAATCGGTCAGGAAGCTGTATACTCCCTCGCCGTTATTTCTTGGTCACCACTTCGAAGATTTCGGCTGTACCTTCAAGGCTCAGCGAAACAACCTTGTCGCTTGCTATTTCTACCTTTGCGAAGGCGGTGTTGAGCATGGTTTCCGAAACCACCTTGCCGTCTTTATCCAACTGTTTGCAGGTTATGGGAGCCGACAGTTTGTTCATCAACAATACGTAACCTTTCACGCCTTGAGGAACTTCAAACGTCAGCGTACCTTTGCTCAGGTAAGAGGTTTCCAGATTCTGGTCGAATGCAAACACCGCTTTGGCGGGTTCCTCTGCCTTGACTGCGAATCCCAAATTATCGGGAGTAAGCGGATTTACCTCGAACGAACGTACGGAAGCGTAGTTCTTACGGTCGGAATCCAAACGGAGCAAGCGGATGTAACGCGCTTTCACAGCATCGCCCTTCCAGTTGATGTCGTACTGTTTGGTCAGTTCTTCGGTAAGCGGTTTCCATGTCTTTCCATCGGCCGAATACTGCACCACAGCGTGGTCGAAATAATCCACATCATCTACCGAGTTTCTACCCTGTATAATCGTAACCGCATTTACATCGCGTACGTCTCTCAAGTCTACGCCAATCCAGTCGTTCGGCTTCTGACCGATACCCGAAGTATAATGAGTATTCAGATCATTATCAAGCATCAGTTTGCTGAGCACGGTTGTCGAGTTGCTGAACGAGCCGATTCCCTTATACTGTTTCGGAGTTTCGCCCGTCAGTTTTTTGAGGAATCCGAACGCCATGTCATCCATGATGTTCAGGTAGAAAGGTTGCAGCTTCAGCGTACCCGACTTGTGTTCTTCGAATGCCTTGCGGTCATCGGCATCCATCAGGTTCTGAACGTATTTGTTCCAGAAACCGGCATCGTCGTTACCGGCGCGGTAAATGCGTGCCAGCTCTATCGCCTGCTTGCCGCGCGTACCTAATTTGCCGAACTCTACCAGCCACGGACGTAACTCGCCTTTCAGCAAGTTATTGGAACATCCCTGCTCCATCTGTGCAGGCACTTTCTCGATGCGTTCAAATTCGTCTTCCAAAGCCTGAGCCGCTTGGTCTGACCAATCAGCCAACCGGAAAGTTTTCGTTTCCCACGATTCATCGCGGCGGTATCCCGTTTCCGTGTCACACGAGTGGATGGCAAAAGTCCGGTACGCTTCGCGTGCGTCGGGAGCCAGCTCGCCAAGTCCTCTTTCCCAGTTATCTATCGGGTTATAAGCAGCCACGTTCCACGTATAGTCTGCCACGCCATACAACGCAAGTTTCGATGCTTCACCATGCTCCATCGGGTTACTTACCACACCGCACGTTTCTTTGTCGGTAAGCGAAGTATCCAGTCCGTACACCGGTCCTTGAAGAAGGAAATTGCGTGCATAGTCGGTTACAGGATAGTTCCACCAATAGTAAGCCGGACGCTTGATACGTGAATCCACAAATTCCAATGTCTCCGGAGTCAGGTCGCTACAAACCACATCACCCGTCCAGAACACTTTGATTTCCGGATTCATCGTATTACCGTAAATGGCAAGACTGCCTTTCGGCGTGGGGTTTGCCCACAACTTAGAGTAGTCGGTAGGACAAACGGTAAGCGGACTAACGTCTCCTTTTTCTTTCACGAACTCATCGGTCAGGCGGTTCAGCAACTCGGTTTGCTTGTAAGGATTGGTTCCCTCGCCTGAAATGTCATCAAAGAAAATAGCAAAATGACGCACGCCCAAGTCGTACATCAGATTAAACTTATTGACCAGATTGTTATAGTCTTCTTCGTTCCACTTGATGTCCTGTCCCGGATGGATTGCCCAAACAAAATCCACATAATTACGGTTACAAGCCTCTATCAGCTCTTTGATGTTTTGAGCTTCTTTTTCAGGATAAGGCAGACGCCAGTTCGGACAACTGTGATACGGGTCGTCTTTTGGTCCGTAAAGGTAAGTGTTCATTTTAAACTTACCGTAGAAATCAATCAGCGACAGACGCACAGCGTGCGACCACGGCGTACCGTAAAATCCTTCTACCACTCCGCGGTTGGGCAAGTCGGGATAATCATTGATATCCATATACGGCAACTCACCGTCTTTCACTGCCGGGCTTTCCAGCAACTGGCGAAGAGTTTGAATACCATAAAAAGCTCCCCGCTCGTCGTAACCAACGATGGTAACACCTTTTTTGTCGATACGCAGCATGTATGCGCCCGACACTTCTTTCACTCCAGCCTTTGCAGCAGCTTTGCCGCCGAAATCAACATTCAGCTTAACGCCTTTCTTGTCGAGGGTAGTAAAGCCAAAGGCATTGGCAAACTTATTCTGCTTGTCTTTCAAAGCAAACCCTTCAGAAACGTTCCATACATTGGCTCTGTCGACCGTCATCCGGTGCGGCATCGGATTGACAATGAGACCCTGATGGTCTAATTTCTTACCCGTGACCGGCAAAACGTTCTGCACTTCCGATCGCTGAGACGACAGGTCAAACTCCGCCTCTTGAGCTGCCAAAGTGCCACACGCCATCGCGCAAGCAATCGCAGCTATCATCGATTTGTTACGACTTAAATACATACTCCTAAAATTTAAATATACACTAAATTTATAATTTACTTAATCTTTTCCCGAATCTTGCTAAGATAGGCGTGCATCCCCTCAGCATCTTTCCGGCTAATAATATCCAGCAGTTCGTTAAGCTCTGTGCGGATGCCTTCTACCTGTTCGGGGGTATGCGGGTTAAACAATATCTCTTGCAACAAGTAATCGTCTTCACTCAACACGCCTTTGGCTATGTCCATGTGACGCTTGAAAGTAGTACCCGGAGCGTCCTGATGCTTCATTACGGCAGCGAAGACAAAGGTAGACACGAAAGGAATGGAAAGCGAGTATGCCACCGTTTCGTCGTGTTCCTTAAACGTGTATTCAAAGATATTTAATCCCAAACGCTGATAGAGGTCTTTGAAAAAGATTTTCCCTAAATGGTCGCCTTCTTTAATGATGATGGCGTTTTCGGTACTCAGCTTATCAAGATTGGCAAACGTAGGGCCGAACATCGGGTGGGTAGACACGTAACGGAAGCCGCACGTATCGTAAAATTCCTTTAATCCGGTTTTAACCGAAGCTATATCGCTGATGATACAGTCTTTCGGAAGAACCGGAAGTACCTGATGAAAAGCATCGAGCGTATATTTCACTGTGGCGGCGTTAATCACCAGTTCCGGTTTAAACTCAGCGATTTCTTCCAACGAAGTAAACCGATAGCAGTTATACATAAACCGCAAGCGTTGGGGATTTACATCGTAAACAGCCGTTTCGTGCTCGAAACTCAATATGTCGGTAAAGAAGGAACCCATTTTTCCGGCTCCCAATATCAATATTCGCATTTATTCTTGATTTATATATTTATGGTTTATTTGTTAATGATTTCCATTTGCTGACGAACACTTTCTTCGTGAATCAGTTCAAAGACTTGCTTTACAAAATTAGCATCCATGCCACACAACGAACCTTGCGCACCGCGCTTGTCTAATATTTCATTGTAACGTCCGGTTTGAAGGATGGTCATGTTATGTTCTTTCTTGAAAGTACCGATTTCGCGGCATACACGCATACGTTTTGCAAGCACTTCCATCAGATCGTTATCACATTCGTCTATCTGCCGGCGCAGTTCGTTCAGGTTTTCGGTAGACTGGTGCTCACTGCGGATAACCAACAGGTTTAAGATGTAGTCTAATACGTCGGGAGTAACCTGCTGAGAAGCGTCACTCCATGCTCCGTCGGGGTTACAATGAGATTCTACAATCAATCCGTCGAATCCCAAGTCCATAGCCTGCTGGCAAAGTGGAGCAATCAGTTCACGTTTTCCTCCGATGTGGCTGGGGTCGCACAATATCGGCAGATTCGGGATGCGGCGGCGCAATTCTATCGGAATATGCCACTGCGGAAGGTTACGGTATATTTTCTTGTCGTAAGACGAGAATCCGCGATGAATGGCTCCAATACGTTTCAGTCCGGCATTATTGATACGTTCCAATGCTCCAATCCACAGCTCCAAATCAGGGTTCACGGGATTCTTTATCAATATAGGAATGTCTACGCCTTTCAGTGCATCGGCTATTTCCTGTACGGCAAAGGGGTTTGCAGTAGTACGCGCACCTATCCACAACAGGTCGATACCTGCTTTCAGACATTCGTACACGTGTTTGGCAGTGGCAACCTCTGTGGTAACATACATACCGGTTTCTTTCTTCACTTCTTTCAGCCAAGCCAATCCCTCTACGCCGATCCCTTCGAAACCTCCCGGTTTTGTACGGGGTTTCCAGATTCCGGCACGGAATATTTTGATACCTTTGTCTGCCAACTGCTTGGCGGTAGACATCACTTGTTCTTCAGTTTCGGCGCTGCAAGGTCCTGCTATTACCAACGGACGTTCTTTAGATACGCCTTCCAGTTCGATAGGTTGTAAATCAAGTTCCATATCTTTAAAGTTTTTAAGTATTCACATTCAGAGGACAAAACTTTCGTCAGTCCATAATCTTTTTAATACGGTTCAATGCCTCTGCCAGCTTATCTTCCTTTGCACAGAGCGAGATGCGGATGTAGCGTTTTCCGTTGCTGCCGAAAATAAATCCCGGCGTAATGAAAACGCGAGCCTCATGCAAAACTTTTTCTGTAAGTTCTTCTACATCGGCATAGCTGTCGGGAATGCGTCCCCACAAGAACATGCCCACTTGTTCGGGGTCGAACGTACAACCCAACGTGGTCATGATTTCTTCTGCCAACCGGCGACGGCGACTGTACACTTCGTAGTTTGCTTCTTCATGCCACTCGACACTGTTATGGTAGGCTTGGGCAGCAGCCAACTGCATGGGGCGGAATGTACCGGAGTCGATGTTACTCTTTATCTTCAATATCCATTGTACGAAGGTGGCATTGGTAGCCAAAAGCCCTACACGCCAACCGGGCATATTGTGGCTCTTACTCATTGAGTTAAACTCGATACAACATTCTTTTGCTCCCGGAACATTCAGAATACTAATCGGCTTGCGGTTCAGGATAAAGCTGTACGGATTATCGTTGACAATAACGATGTTATGACGGCGGGCAAAATCCACCAAACGCTCGTAAAGCTCCATCGTAGCATTGGCTCCCGTAGGCATATTCGGATAGTTGGTCCACATGATTTTCACGCGGCTCAAATCCATACGCTCCAGTTCCTCAAAGTCCGGTTGCCAGTGATTGTCTTCACGCAGGTTATAGTTCACTATCTCACTGCCTAAAATTTTGTTTAGCGAGGTATAGGTAGGATATCCCGGATTAGGTACCAATACTTGGTCGCCGGGATTTACCAGTGCCAGTGTCACGTGAAGTATTCCTTCCTTCGAACCGATAAGCGGTTGGATTTCCGTAGCCGGGTCAAGGTCTACATCGTACCAGCGTTTATACCAGTCTGCCATCGCTTTGCGCAGTTCGGGTATCCCCACCGTGGGCTGATACCCGTGGGCGTCGGGCTTACGGGCATTTTCACACAATACATCGATGGTTTCGGGCGAAGGCGGCAGGTCGGGACTTCCGATACCCAGACTGATCACGTCTTTACCTTCGGCATTCATCTTTGCCACTTCTTTCAGCTTGCGGCTGAAATAATATTCGCTTACGCTTGCCAAACGGTCGGCAGGCTGTATATTATATGGTTGATTCTCCTTCTGCATATTCTCCTAATATTTTAAGTGCTTTAGTCAATGGGGTTACGGCGTCGATAGACTGTTTATAGCGCAAATAGTCGTTAAACATCACATCGACGTAAAACATATATTCCCATTCGCGTCCGATGATGGGCAACGACTGGATTTTGGTCAGGTTTATTTTATAGAACGAAAAGATAGACAATACTTGCGACAAACTGCCTTCGCTGTGAGGTAATGAAAATACGATATTCGCCTTGTTTACCTTCGAACGGTCTTTCAGTTCGTCTGCCAGCCACGGGTCACAAATCACCAGAAAACGGGTAAAATTATGCTTGTTTGTCTCGATGCCTTCCTGCAAAATTTTCATGCCATACAGTTGGGCAGCATATTTCGAACAAATGGCAGCATGTCCTTTCAGTCCTTTCTCTTTTATATCACGTGCGCTTGCTGCAGTATCTTCGGTTTCTACCACCTTCAACTGCGGATGGTGTTGCAAGAAGTCACGACATTGCGCCAACGCCACCGGGTGAGAATTCACCTCGGTCAGTGTCCCCCACTCTTCACCGGGCAAACACATAATGCTGTGACTGATACGGAGTTTATGCTCTCCGATAATCGTTGCACCACTTTCGCGCAACAATTCATAATTATGGAGCAGGCTTCCTGCAATGGTATTTTCGATGGCTATCAAACCCAATACGTTACTGTCTTTGCGCATCTGTTCGAACACCTCCTCGAACGTATTACAACAAATCAGCTCTATTTCTTCGTCTTTGAAATATTTATGGGCTGCAATGTCGTGATACGAACCCGGAACGCCTTGTATCGCTACTCTCTTCATTTTCATAATGCTTTCTTAACGTTAAAAAAAAGTCCCGCTTTCTTACGGAAGCGGGACTTTGAAATCTATCTATCGTATTACAATTTTATTCAATTATACACGCACAAACTCCCGCTTCACTTCATTGCTAAAGTAAAAGTAATAAAAGGAAAAGAAGAAGTAAGTCGCAATTGTTTTCATTGTTGTTATTTTGTTATGGTTTACGTTGCAAAAGTAATAATTTTCTTGAACAAACAAATATTTTGCAAACTTTTTCTCATATTTTTTTTCGACTCAAACAGACTTCTTCTTTTTTGTATTACCTTTATCCTTCGATTTACGTCCGTACAGACGTATGTTCCATCAATCCGGAAGTGAGAAATAAATCCGACAATTCAATAAACCAATAATTACTGATTTTACAATGAAGTATAATTTCGATGAAGTGATAAACCGAGCCGGAACAAGCGCAGAAAAAGTAGACGGCATGAAAGAGATTTGGGGACGGACGGACTTGATACCGCTCTGGGTGGCAGACATGGATTTTGCCACGCCGCCGTATATCATCAACGCCATCCGCAAACGTTGCGAACATCCTATTTTAGGTTATACCGCCAAACCTGAAAGTTATTACCGGGCGATTACCGACTGGGTAAAGCGACGTTACGGCATGGAAATTGAAACGAAACACCTGAACTATGTGCCGGGTATCGTACCGGGGCTGGGCATGGCGCTGAACTGTTTCACCCGCCCGGAAGAGAAGGTCATGATTATGCCTCCGGTGTATCATCCTTTCGCGTGGTTAGTAAAACGGAACAACCGCCGTTTGGTGGAATGCCCGCTGCAACTTACCGACGGTCATTACCGTATGGACTTAGAGGCTTTCCGCCGCAACATCGAGGGGGTGCGTGTATTCATCCTCTGTAATCCGCATAATCCCGGAGGAGTGGTATGGACGGAAGAAGAACTGAACGCCGTAGCCGACATTTGTGCCGAGCATCACGTGATTGTGTTCTCCGACGAAATCCATGCCGACCTTACGCTTCCTCCTTACCGGCATCGTCCGTTCGCCATGATTTCGGAACGCGCCAGAAACAATTCGGTTACGTTCATGGCTCCCAGCAAGGCGTTCAACATGCCGGGGATGGCGGCTTCGCATACCATTATATATAACGACAGTCTGCGCCGGCAGTTCCGTACTTATTTGGATGCGGGCGAGCTGGATATGGGGCACGTATTGGCATATCCGGCAGTAGAAGCGGCTTACACGCAGGGCGAAGAGTGGTTGGAGCAGTGTCTGGCATACATTCAGGGAAACATTGATTACATCGACAATTTCCTCAAGACGCATACGCCGAAGATAAAGGCTATGCGTCCGCAGGCTTCTTATTTAGTATGGTTAGACTGCCACGAATTGGGATTGACGCACGACGAACTGAATGATTTCTTCGCCTCGAAGGCAGGATTGGCACTGAACGACGGGGAGATGTTCGGCAAGGAAGGGGCTGGCTTCATGCGGCTGAACGCAGGTTGCCCGCGTTCGGTGCTGGAGCAGGCGATGAAGCAACTCCGAACAGCTTACGAAGGCTTGGATTCTTGATCAGTACACACGCAGGCACGCCAGAAAGCGTGCCTGTATTGTTTCTGTTTATTTAAGTGCAAAAACGATTGGGATAGTATACTTACAACGTACCTCTTTCCCCTTGTCTTTACCCGGAGTCCATTTAGGCATTTCCCGAATAACCCGCATGGCTTCGTTGTCTAAAGTTTCATTCACGCTGCGAAGCACCTTTATGTTGCTCACCGCTCCGTCTTTCTCTATAACAAATTGCAGGACAACCCGTCCTTGCCATGCGTTTTTCATGGCTTCCTCCGGATAACTGACATTTTTCGATATGAATTCTAACAGAGCTTTATATCCGCCGGGAAATTCCGGCATTACTTCTGCCACCTCCAGTATGTCCTCTTCCGCTGAAGATGCTTCCGGTATAGCCTGCCCTTCCCCTACTTCAGCCACAGACACTGTCACGTTGGAAGATTCCGAAGGTACAGGTTGCTCTTTACCCGGCTCAGCCTCATCTGCCGGCTTGGTTTCGGAAGTACACGATACGTTTCCGGCTACCAGCAGGGCGAAAGCCGGGAGGGCGAACAGCACATACTTCAGATGCGCCGCGCCGTTGGTTTGCTTTTTGTTCATCATGATAATACGTTCTTTAAGGTGAGTGAAATTGAAATGATTCGACAATCCGATTTCAGGAAAACTGCATATCGCCTGTAACAGATGGTATTGATAATGGCGGGGAACAACGCCCGACGCAATGACGCTGCGGTCGGCAAGGTACTCCAGATTGCGGCGCACCTCCTGCCTTACTAACCACGCGAAAGGATTCCACCAACAAATAGCGGTCAGCGCCTCCATCAGCAGGATATCTACCGAATGCCATTGGCGGACGTGTGCCAACTCGTGTGTCAGTACCTCTTTTACTTCATCGGGCTTCACCGAGTCTTTGCAGACGAATATCCATCCGAAGAAAGAAAACGCACCGGAAGGCTCTTGCAGGTAACGCACCCGCACCCCTTCCAGAACCCCTGAAGGGCTTATTCGGGCAAGCCGGAAAAGGCTGATTAACTGGATTAAAATTCTACCGCAAAGACACACCATTCCTACCCATAGGACGAGGGAACACAAGCGGTAGAATCCTACCGTTCTTCCCATAGAGTTCAGAGGCGTTACCAACACCTCCGGCAGAGCCAGTGTTTCGTAGTAATCTGCCACCCGGGTAACCGCCGTCTGCCCCTGCATCCAGTCGCTCATACCCACCCACGGGAGCAGGAAAGAAAGTACAGGTAACAAGAGCAACACTACCCTGCGCCACACCAAAAAGGTATCGCGGCAGCAGAACAATTTATAAAACGCATAAAACAGCGCTATGCCTGCATTTACTTGGAGCAGATAGATAAACTCAGTAGCCATATCGGGTGTAAATTAGTACGGTTATTTTTCTTTTCCTTTCTCTATCAGGTTGATGATTTCTTTCAAATCGTCGACCGATACTTTCTGTTCTTTGGCGAAAAAAGAAACCATCTCTTTATACGAATCGGCGAAATAATTCTGCACGAAAGTGCCTACCGATGTTTTTTTATACTCGCTCTGAAGAACCAGCGGGGTGTACTGGTATGTATTTCCATACCGCTTCGCTTCCACAAAGCCTTTCCGCTTCAGGTTGTTGACAATAGACGCTACCGTTGTATAAGGCGGACGGGGTTCGGCATATTGATTTACTATATCTTTTATAAAACATGCCCCTATCCGCCAGATGTAGCGCATTACTTCTTCTTCTTGTATTGTTAATCGTTCCATGCTATATATAAGTTAATTACGAACTTTTCGCAAATCTACGATTTTTTCGTAATAAAACAAATCTTTTTATGTGAAATAATATAATCATCTGCCTTTAACGCAAAAAAACACGGCTGATACAGGCAGTGCGGCTTTGTTTGTACCGCATCTGTCCGTATCAACCGTGTTACTATATAATTGAACGAGATGTCTTACCCGACGGAATTATTTATATTCATCCCAACCTTTGATGGCGATATCGTCAATCGTCATGGTGCAGAACGCATTGATAAATGCACTGGCAAGACGGGCGTTGGTTATCAAAGGAATATTCAAGTCGATGGCTGCACGGCGAATCTTGTAACCGTTATCCAGCTCTCCTGCCGACAAGTCGCGCGGGATGTTCACCACCATGTCTATCTCTTTGTTATGCAACATTTCCAACGCTTGCGGATGACCTTCTTCGCTGGGCCAGAACACGCGCGTATTTTCCACGCCGTTTTCGGTCAGGAATTTAGACGTACCGCCCGTAGCGAAAATGTTATACCCTTTAGCCTTCAATGCTTGAGCCGCTTGCAGCATATCCACTTTCTGCTTGGGCGCACCGGTAGACATAAGGATGTTTTTCTGCGGGATACGATAGCCAACAGACAACATGGCTTTCAGAACAGCACATGAGGTATCTTCGCCGATACATCCTACCTCGCCTGTCGATGCCATATCCACGCCCAACACCGGGTCGGCTTTCTGCAAACGGTTGAATGAGAACTGGCTGGCTTTGATTCCCACGTAATCCAATTCGAACAAGTTCTTTTCGGGCTTCTCTACCGGAATACCCAGCATCACTTTCGTGGCAAGCTCGATGAAGTTTATCTTCAGCACTTTGCTTACGAACGGGAATGAACGGCTGGCACGCAAGTTACACTCGATAACCTTGATGTCGTTTTCGCGGGCAAGGAACTGGATATTGAACGGTCCGGAGATGTTCAGTTCTTTGGCAATCTGACGGGAAATACGCTTGATGCGGCGCACCGTTTCAACATACAGCTTTTGGGGCGGGAACTGGATGGTTGCGTCTCCGGAATGTACGCCGGCAAACTCGATATGCTCGGAAATTGCGTATGCCACGATTTCGCCGTTTTGAGCCACTGCGTCCATTTCCACTTCCTTTGCATGTTCGATAAACTGGCTCACCACAACCGGGTGTTTCTTCGATACGTTGGCTGCCAACTGAAGGAAACGTTCCAGCTCTTCTTGGTTGGAGCATACATTCATAGCCGCTCCCGACAACACGTACGACGGACGAACCAGCACAGGGAATCCTACCTTTTCGATAAAGGCATTGATATCTTCCATCGAAGTCAACGCGCTCCACTCAGGCTGGTCGACACCGATACGGTCGAGCATTGCCGAGAACTTGTCACGGTCTTCCGCATTGTCGATGCTCTTGGCAGACGTACCGAGGATGTTTACTTTCTGAGCATCCAGACGAAGAGCAAGGTTGTTCGGAATCTGACCACCCGTAGAAACGATTACGCCGTGCGGGTTCTCCAAATCGAGGATATCCATCACACGCTCGAAAGTCAGCTCGTCGAAGTACAGACGGTCGCACATATCGTAGTCCGTAGAAACGGTTTCGGGGTTGTAGTTAATCATAACCGAACGGTATCCTTCCTTACGGATGGTGTTCAGCGCCTGCACGCCGCACCAGTCGAATTCTACCGACGAACCGATGCGATAAGCTCCCGAACCCAGTACCACAATACTCTTATGATCGCCTAAATAATGAACATCGTTAGCCACGCCGCTGTAAGTAAGATACAGATAGTTTGTCTGTGCCGGATATTCCGCAGCCAGCGTATCAATCTGTTTCACCACCGGAACAATGCCTACGCTCTTGCGGTAACGACGCACCTCAAGAATGCCGTCTTCCATATCGCCTTGATAACCTATCGCACGGGCTACTTGGAAATCGGAGAATCCCTGACGTTTTGCTTTATACAGCAGGTCTTGCGGGAGCTGGGCGATTTGGTTGTGATTGTTTCCCCAATCGTTCAGCTCTTTTGAAGTCTGCATGATGTTTTCCAACTTATAGAGGAACCACTTGTCAATCTTGGTCAACTCGTGAATCTGGTCAACGGTATATCCCGCACGCATAGCCTTTGAGATTACAAAGATACGTTTGTCGGTCGGCTCGCGCAACGCCTTGTCGATGTCGGCGATAACCAGTTCTTTGTTCTCTACAAAGCCGTGCATTCCCTGACCAATCATGCGCAAACCTTTCTGAATGGCTTCTTCAAACGTGCGTCCGATAGCCATCACCTCGCCCACAGACTTCATACTTGAACCCAATTCGCGGTCTACGCCGTGGAATTTACCCAAGTCCCAACGCGGAATCTTACAAACCACGTAGTCTAATGCCGGTTCGAAGAATGCCGAAGTGGTCTTAGTAACCGAGTTCTTCAGGTCGAACAGTCCGTAACCCAAACCTAACTTCGCAGCCACGAATGCCAACGGATAACCCGTGGCTTTAGAAGCAAGCGCAGACGAACGAGACAGACGTGCGTTGACTTCGATTACGCGGTAATCTTCTGATTCGGGGTCGAAAGCATACTGCACGTTACATTCTCCTACGATACCGATGTGACGGATGATGCGGATGGCAAGCTCACGCAACTTATGGTATTCGCTGTTTGTCAACGTCTGGCTCGGAGCGATAACGATACTTTCACCCGTGTGGATTCCCAGCGGGTCGAAGTTCTCCATGTTGCAGACCGTGATACAGTTGTCGAAACGGTCGCGCACCACTTCGTACTCCACTTCCTTCCATCCTTTCAAGCTCTTTTCCACCAATACTTGCGGAGAAAACGAGAATGCTTTTTCGGCAAGTACGTTCAGCTCGTCTTCATTGTCGCAAAAACCACTACCGAGTCCGCCCAGCGCATAAGCCGCACGGATGATAACGGGATAGCCTAAATCGCGGGCAGCCTGACGTGCCTGTTCGATGTTCTCGCAAGCCTCGCTCTTTATGGTTTTGACATTTATCTCATCGAGTTTCTTTACAAATAACTCACGGTCTTCGGTATCCATGATAGCCTGAACGGGCGTACCGAGTACCTGCACATCGTACTTCTCGAATACGCCTGCACGATACAGTTCCACACCGCAGTTAAGCGCTGTCTGTCCTCCGAACGACAACAACACGCCGTCGGGACGTTCTTTTGCAATCACCTTCTCTACGAAATACGGAGTAACGGGAAGGAAATAGATACGGTCGGCAACCCCTTCCGAAGTCTGCACCGTGGCGATATTAGGATTGATAAGAACGGTTTGAATACCTTCTTCTTTCAACGCCTTGAGCGCCTGCGAGCCGGAGTAATCAAACTCACCTGCCTCTCCGATTTTCAAGGCTCCGGAACCTAACAACAATACTTTCTTTATATTTTCTTTCATAATAGCTTTCGTTAAAGTATGAGAATTAATAAACTGTGGATAACGGTTAGAGAAGTTTCACGAACTCATCAAACAAAAACTCGGTATCCGTAGGACCGCTGGCTGCTTCGGGATGGAACTGCGCCGAGAACCACGGATTCTGTTTGTGACGGATTCCTTCGTTCGACCCGTCGTTCATATTGATGAAAAGCGGTTCCCAGTCTGCCCCCAGCGTATTGTTGTCTACGGCGTAACCGTGATTCTGACTGGTGATGAAACATTTTTCCGTACCCACCATACGCACCGGCTGATTGTGGCTGCGGTGACCGTACTTCAACTTATAAATCTTGGCTCCCCCTGCTTTCGACAAAAGCTGGTTTCCCATACAGATACCGAAGATAGGCAACTTTTCATTCTGCATAGCCTTACGGATATTCTGCACAGCCTCATCGCAGGTGTCCGGATCACCGGGACCGTTTGAGATAAACAGTCCGTCGAATTCCAGTCCGTTGAAATCATAGTTCCACGGAACACGGATAATCTCTACGTCGCGCTTCAGCAGACAGCGGATGATATTCGCTTTCACGCCACAGTCAACAAGCACCACTTTCTTCTTGCCTTCTCCTTCGTTATACCGAATCACCTCTTTACATGACACCTTATCGACATAATTCACACCCGCATAAGTAGCTTCGGGGATGTTATCCGGCTCATCGTCGAAAACAATTTTCCCCATCATTACGCCATGCTCGCGCAATACCTTTGTCAGCTCGCGCGTGTCTATACCCGTAATACCCGGTATCTGCTCTCTTTTCAACCAGTCGGCAAGACTTTCTACCGCGTTCCAGTGATTATACTTCTCGCTGTAATCGCTCACGATAATTGCCTCTGCATGAATTTTTTCACTCTCCATAAAAGTAGGCAGTCCGTTGGCCTCGATGGTAAACGGAGGTACACCATAGTTTCCTACAAGCGGATAAGTAAGCGTCATCAACTGTCCCGCATACGAGGGGTCTGTAAGGCTTTCGGGATATCCGGTCATGGCTGTATTAAACACAACCTCGCCCGCTACGGGCTTTTCGTAGCCGAACGACTTGCCGCTGAATCGGCTCCCGTCGTCAAGGATAAGGGTTACGTTTCTCATTAATTCGTTCTGTTAGTATGTTGTTGTTATCTTTTTATAAATATCATCGGAAGTCAAAACGTGTAGTTCTGTTCTATATAGTCGATAAATGCCTGATTAACCAACTTCACGCCGCCCGGAGTGGGATAATCACCGCTAAAGTACCAGTCGCCTTCGTGTGACGGACATGCTTCATGCAATCCATCCAGTGTTTGGTAGACTATCTCTACTTTCGCCTGTGTTCCGGCAGGGGTGAGCAGTTCTACCATCTTGGCAGAAACTTCTTCGTCGGTAAACGGTGCATAGATTTCTTTCACATAGTTTACCATCTGTTCTTTCGGCAAACCCAGTTGGGCTTTCGATTTGCGGTATGCCGACTCGATGGTATCACGCATCCCACGTTCTTCCAGCAGGGCGATGGCTGCACGGAAAGCGATAAACTGCTCCATGCTTGCCATGTCTATTCCATAATAATCGGGGTAACGCACTTGCGGAGAAGAGGATACGATGACGATTTTCTTCGGATGCAAACGGTCGAGGATGCTGATGATACTTTGCTTCAGGGTAGTACCGCGCACGATGCTGTCGTCGATAATCACCAGATTGTCTTCGTAAGGAATCAGACTTCCGTACGTAATATCATATACATGGGCGGCAAGGTCGTTGCGGGTGTTTCCTTCGGCGATGAATGTACGCAGCTTGATGTCTTTTATAGCCACCTTCTCGCTGCGGATACGCTGCGAAAGAATTTGCTCCAGTTCTGTATGGCTGGGCTTATGCCCCAAAGCCTCGATGCGCTGTACTTTCAACTGGTTCAAATAGTTGTCAAAGCCCTCCAACATGCCGTAAAAGGCTACTTCCGCCGTATTGGGAATAAACGAGAACACGGTATGAACCACGTCATAATCAACAGCTTTCAGTATCGGGTCCACCAGTTTTTTACCTAACAGCTTGCGTTCGCGGTAGATGTCGATGTCGCTGCCCCGGCTGAAATAAATACGCTCAAACGAGCAAGCCTTTTTCACCTTCGGCTCGTTTATCTGTGCAAGGTGCATCTCTCCCTTTTTATTAACAAGGATAGCCTGCCCCGGCTGTAACTCATGGATGCTGTCGACAGGAACATTCAGCGCCGTCTGGATAACCGGACGCTCCGATGCCAACACCATAATCTCATCGTCCATATACCAAAAGCCCGGACGGATGCCCCACGGGTCTCTCACGGCAAAGGTTTCTCCGCTACCGGTCAGTCCGCAGATAACATATCCCCCGTCCCACTTCGGAGTAGAGGTTTTCAGTACATTGGTCAGGTCGATGCGGTCTTCTATCGCATGGGTAATAGCCATGCCTTCCAGTCCCTCCGCCTTACATTCATTATATAACCGTTCCACTTCGCGGTCGAGGCGATGCCCCACCTGCTCCAACATGATATACGTATCGGCATACTTGCGCGGATGCTGACCGAAAGCTGTAATGTCTGCAAAAATCTCGTCGACATTGGTCAGATTGAAATTGCCGCACAGCGCAAGGTTTTTCGCCCGCCAATTATTGCGGCGCAAAAACGGATGGACGTACGATATTCCGCTCTTTCCCGTAGTAGAATAGCGCAAATGCCCCATATAAAGTTCTCCCGCAAACGGAAGGCATGTCTTGGCATATTCGGCATCGCTCATCTGTTCGGGTGTCAGATCGCGGAATTGCGAATGCACGGTGCTGAAGATTTCGGTTATCGCCCCCGCGCCCAACGCACGCTCGCGGAACATATATTCCTCTCCCGGATTTGCCTGTAATTTCACGCAAGCCAGCCCTGCCGCTTCCTGTCCGCGGTTATGCTGTTTTTCCATCATCAGATACAGCTTGTTCAGTCCATACATCCACGTGCCGTACTTTTCCTGATAATACTCCAAAGGTTTCAGCAGACGTATCAGCACGACCCCGCATTCATGTTTCAGTGGTTCCATAATTTCGTCTTATCGTTTAGTTTGCCTCTTCATAAATAAAAAAAATACCTGAATTACTGAAAAGTAATTTCAGGTATTAATTCTTATCCAATTCCCTATATTTATAAAAAAAACTACACATTGCGTCTTCCTATAATTCGGGATGCAAAGATAATAGTTTTGGCAGACACAAGAAAATGTTTCTCAAAAATAATTTATCGCAGAATAAACACTACCGCAAAGACGACTCATCCCTTGCGGTAGAAAGAGTGAGTTGTTCGAATAGAAACAGGCAACGCTACTGCTTGCGTTTTAATAAAAAAACTGCTGTCTTTTCTACCTGTTAATCAACGGATTAATTTCGGGTAGAAATAGACAGCAGCCTCAGTGTATATACGGGGTATGTATTATGCTTTCTTGATGTAGTCTACAATCCAAGCACCAACTTCTTTTGTTCCGTATTTCGCTCCGCCTTCTACTTGGATTTCAGGAGTGCGTACGCAAGCATCCAACGAGGCATCAACGGCACGACGAATCAGTGCACCTTCTTCTTTGCAGTCGAAATACTCGAACAGCATGGCTACGGAAAGGATTTGTGCCAGCGGATTGGCGATGTTCAATCCCTTAGCCTGCGGCCATGAGCCGTGGATGGGCTCGAACACCGGCGTGCTTTCTCCGGTAGATGCCGAGGGAAGCAGTCCCATCGAACCGCTGATGCAAGAGCCTTCGTCGGTCAGGATGTCGCCGAAGGTATTTTCGGTTACCATGACATCGAAGAAGGTGGGTTCTTGAATCATGCGCATCGCAGCGTTATCGACGAACATGTAGTCGGTAGTAACTTCGGGATATTTGGGAGCCATCTCCTGTGCAATCTGACGCCACAACCGAGAAGAAGCCAATACGTTTGCCTTATCTACCACGGTGAGGTGTTTGCGGCGTTTCATGGCGTACTCGAATCCTACTTTCAGGATACGTTCTATCTCCGGGCGGGTGTAATAATTCGTGTCGTACGCCTTATCGTTGTCTTGGTATTTCTCGCCGAAGTACATGCCTCCGGTCAACTCGCGTATGCAGAGAAAATCGGCTCCCTCTACCAGCTCGGTACGAAGCGGAGACTTATGAAGCAGGCATTTAAAAGTTTGTACCGGACGGATGTTGGCAAACAATCCCAACTTTTTACGCATCGCCAGCAATCCCTGTTCGGGACGTACTTTCGCCGTAGGGTCATTATCGAACTTCGGGTCGCCTACCGCCGAAAACAATACGGCATCAGCCTCCTTACAGATACGGTAAGTATCTTCAGGGAACGGGTCGCCCACCTCGTCGATGGCGTGTGCGCCGCAAAGTGCGTATTTATAACTAACTGTATGGTTAAACTTCTCACAAACGGCAGTCATCACATCTACGCCCTGAACCGAAATTTCAGGTCCGATGCCATCGCCGGCTAATACTGCAATTTTAAAATCCATGTTTTTTCTTCGTTTTAGGTTCTTATCGAGTAGGCTTACTCTTCTATTATATTCAACATCTTAATGGTTGCCTTGATTGCCGCTTCGGTCTGGTCGGCATCCAGCCCACGGGTACGGAACTCACGGTTATCGTAATTCCACGTGATAACGGTTTGCACAAACGCATCGGTGCGTCCGCCGGGCGGAATCGTCACGGCATAATTGGTAAGCATGGGGAATTTGCGGTTGAGCGTTCCCTTATAAATCTTACGGAGCGCACGCACGAAAGCGTCGTACTGTCCGTCGCCGGAAGAACTTTCCTGATACACCTTTCCGTTGATTTCGATACTCAGCGTAGCCATCGGTTTCAGTCCTTGAGCCAGCGTAACGAAGTAGCTCAACAGTTTTACCTTGTTCTGCGCCCCATCGTGTTTCAACACATCGCTGATGATGTAGGGCAGGTCTTCTTGCGTCACCAATTCCTTGCGGTCGCCCAGTTCGATGATACGTTCGGTTACTTTCCGCATCGAATCTTCGTCAAGCTCCAGCCCCAGACTCTCCAAGTTCTTGCGGATGTTTGCTTTCCCCGAAGTCTTTCCCAACGCATACTCACGCACCCTGCCGAAACGTTCGGGCAGCAGGTCGTTACAATACAGGTTGTTTTTATTGTCGCCATCGGCATGTACTCCCGCCACCTGCGTAAACACGCTCTCGCCCACGATGGGCTTGTTGGCAGGAATCGTTACGCCGGAATACGACTCTACTACGCGGCTAACGTCGTTCAAGCGGCTCTCGTCGATATTCGTTATGGCATGGAAATGGTCTTTCAAGATAGCCTGTACGCTGGCGAGAGGGGCGTTACCGGCGCGTTCCCCCAATCCGTTGATGGTGGTATGCAGTCCCTTTACGCCGCTCAACACGGCAGCCAACACATTGCTTACTGCCAAATCATAATCATTATGGGCATGGAAATCGAAATGCAAATCAGGATAACGCTTTTTCATCTTGCGCATGAACTCAATGACTTGCAATGGGTTCAGTATGCCCAACGTATCGGGCAGCATGAAGCGCTTGATTCCCGTATCCCGCAGTCCGTCTACCAACCCGAACACATAATCGGGCGAATCCTTAATGCCGTTACTCCAATCCTCTAAATAGACATTTACGTCCATATCGCGCTCATGAGCATAGGCAACCACGCTGCGTATGTCTTCGATGTGTTCGTCCAGCGTCTTTTGCAGTTGGTACTTACAGTGCTTTTCCGAACCCTTCGTGAGCAAATTAATGACGCGGCATCCCGCATCGTGTATCCAATCGACCGACACCTTGCCGTCGACAAATCCCAACACTTCCACCCGAGGCAGCATGTTACGTCGTGCCGCCCAGTCGCATATCATCTTCACCGCACCAAACTCTCCTTCAGACACACGTGCTGAAGCCACTTCGATACGGTCGACTTTCAAATCTTCGAGCAACAAGCGGGCTATCATTAACTTTTCATGGGGCACGAACGAAACGCCGCTGGTCTGTTCGCCGTCGCGCAACGTCGTGTCCATGATTTCTATTCTCGGATGATTCTCCATATAAGCAGTTTATTTACGTGCCTCTTCGAAGGCTTCTATTTTACTTTTATTCTCTACCAGAAAATCAATGTCGTCCAGTCCGTTCATCAAACAATGTTTCTTATAGGCATTGATTTCGAAGGTCTCCGATTTTCCGGTTGCCTTGTTCGTTATGGTCTGCTCAGGCAGATTTACTTCAACCTCTGTTTTAGGGTCGGAATAAATCGAATCGAACAATTCTTTCAGAAATCCTTCGCTCACTACCACCGGAAGCACAAAGTTATTCAGCTCGTTATTTTTATGGATGTCGGCAAAAAAACTTGAAACCACCACGCGGAAACCGTAACCGGCAATCGCCCACGCTGCATGTTCGCGGCTGGAACCGCTACCGAAGTTTTTTCCTGCCACTAAAATTTCACCGCTGTAAGTAGGATTGTTCAACACAAAATCCTTATTCAACGAACCATCGGGATTATAACGCCAGTCGCGGAACAGATTATCGCCGAAAAACTTCTCATCGCGTGTAGTGGCTTTCAGGAAACGAGCCGGGATGATTTGGTCTGTATCTACATTCTCTAAAGGCAAAGGCACACAAGTGCTTGTTATGATATTAAATTTCTGTTTCATAATGTCATGATAAAATTACATTAATGTTCTAGGGTCGGTAATCACACCTGTTACAGCGGCAGCGGCAGCAGTCAGCGGACTTGCCAGCAGGGTACGAGAACCCGGTCCCTGACGTCCTTCGAAATTACGGTTACTCGTCGATACAGCGTATTTGCCTGCCGGAATCTTATCGTCGTTCATTGCCAGACAAGCCGAGCATCCGGGCTGACGGATTTCAAAACCGGCAGCTTCCAACACCTTGTCTAACCCTTCTTCGCGAATCTGTTCATCGACCATCCATGAGCCGGGAACCAACCATGCGATGATGTTATCGGCTTTCTTCCGTCCTTTTACGATGGAAGCGAAAGCACGGAAGTCTTCGATACGTCCGTTGGTACATGCACCGAGGAATACGTAATCAACCTTCTTGCCCAACAACGATTCACCCGGCTCAAAGCCCATGTATTTCATTGATTTTTCAAACGAACCTTTTTCTACATCACTCATTCCTTCGGTAGTAGGGATATGCGCCGTAACTGCCATGCCCATACCCGGATTCGTGCCATACGTAATCATCGGCTGGATATCGGCTGCATCGTAACGCACTTCTTTATCGAATACGGCATCGTCGTCGCTCTTCAATGTTTTCCAGTAAGCAAGCGCCTTGTCCCATTCTTCGCCTTTCGGAGCATATTCACGCCCCTTAATGTATTCGAAAGTCACCTCATCGGGAGCAATCATACCGCCACGCGCTCCCATTTCGATAGACAGGTTACACAGCGTAAGGCGTCCTTCCATCGTCAGGCTGCGGATTGCTTCTCCGGCATACTCTACGAAGTATCCCGTAGCACCACTGGTGGTCATCTTCGACATCATATACAAGGCCACGTCTTTAGCCGTTACCCCTTTTCCCAGCGTACCGTCAATCGTGATACGCATCGTTTTCGGGCGAGACTGCAAGATACATTGCGAAGCCATTACCATCTCAACCTCACTGGTTCCGATACCGAAAGCAATCGCTCCCATTGCCCCGTGAGTAGAGGTATGCGAGTCGCCGCAAACAATGGTCATGCCCGGCAAAGTCAGCCCGCGTTCCGGACCTACTACGTGGATAATACCGTTTTTCTTGTTCATCATCCCGAAGTGTGTCAGGCCGAAATCGGCGGCATTTTTCGCCAAAGCGTCTACCTGCGCTTTCGATACGGGGTCTTCAATCGGTTTATCTTGGTCATGAGTAGGCGTATTGTGGTCGGGCATACAATAGATACGCTCCGGACGGAAACACTTCAACCCCCTCGCACGCAATCCGGCAAAAGCCTGCGGACTGGTTACCTCATGACAGTAAAGTCTGTCTATATATAATTGTGTAGGTCCTTCTTTCACCTCCTGCACTACATGTGCATCCCAAATCTTGTCAAATAATGTGTTAGCCATTTTTCTCGTTTCGTTATTTTCTGAATTTGTTGATACAATCAATGTAAGCCTCTACCGAAGCGGCTATGATGTCGGTATTTGCACCGAAGCCGTAATATATCTGTCCGTCATACTCTACCTGCATGTGAACTTTACCTACATCGTCACTTCCTTTGCTGATAGCCTGAATGGTAAATTCTTTCAGCGTCATCTGGCGTTTTATAATCTGCTTCACCGCTTTGATGGCAGCGTCTACCGGACCGTTTCCTGTGGCTGCCGCTTCAAAATGTTCTCCAGAAATATTCAATCCCAAGCTGGCAACCGAACGAACTCCTACCCCACTCGTCACCTGAAGATACTCTAACTTAATATGATGGTTTACGTTACGGTCTGCTCCCGCCAGAACCAGAATATCATCGTCGGTAATATCTTTTTTCTTGTCGGCAAGTTTCAAGAAGTCTTCGTACACCTTATCCAGTTTCTCCTGAGTCATTTCAACCCCCAGCACATGCAGACGATGTTTCAATGCTGCACGTCCGCTACGTGCCGTCAGTACGATGGCGTTATCATCAATACCCACATCTTTCGGGTTGATAATTTCATAAGTCTGTACATTCTTCAACACACCGTCTTGGTGAATACCCGAAGAGTGGGCAAACGCATTACGTCCTACGATTGCCTTATTGGGCTGAACCGGCATGTTCATCAGACTGGAAACCATTCGGCTGGTAGGATAAATCTTCTGGGTATTGATATTCGTATCAATATGAATGTCTTTATGACAACGTAATATCATTGCCACCTCTTCCAGCGAAGTATTTCCCGCACGCTCACCAATTCCGTTTATTGTAACTTCTACCTGACGCGCACCGTTCAACACTCCGTTGATGGTATTGGCCGTAGCCATACCCAAATCGTTATGACAGTGGGTAGAGATTATCGCTTTGTCAATGCCGTCTACATGCTCCATCAGATATTTTATCTTGGCACCGTATTCATCCGGCAAGCAATAGCCCGTAGTATCGGGAATATTCACCACGGTAGCTCCCGCCTTGATCACAGCTTCGACCACACGAGCCAGATATTCATTTTCAGTACGTCCGGCATCTTCGGCATAAAACTCTACATCGTCTACATATTTACGGGCATATTTTACAGCCGCCACCGCACGTTCGATGATTTCCTCGCGGGTGGAATTAAACTTGTATTTGATATGCGGGTCGGAAGTTCCGATACCTGTATGGATGCGTTTGTGTTTGGCATATTTCAAAGCATCGGCAGCTACATCGATATCTTTTTGAACGGCACGGGTCAATGCACAAATAGTAGGCCATGTTACTGCCTTTGATATTTCAATCACCGAATTAAAATCTCCCGGACTTGAAACCGGAAATCCTGCTTCAATAACGTCCACTCCCAACGCTTCCAGTTGTTTCGCTACCTGAATCTTTTCTACGGTATTCAACTGACAACCGGGAACCTGTTCCCCATCGCGAAGCGTAGTGTCGAAAATAAATAATCTGTCACTCATAGTCTGATTGCTTTTATCTTTTTATCATTTGTTACTTCAAAAAAAAGCCTTTCGCACAAGGAAGTGAGAAAGGCTTTATATCATTTTTGTTTTTACATCTAACAATTATATGCACACGACTCACTTCCCACCGGGGTTTCCAGTAGATTAATCAAACCGCATAGCAAAATATGTAAAAACAATCTATTCATCTCTTCTTTTTTATTTTAACGCTGCAAAGGTAAACATTCTTTCGATACAATCAAATAAAATGAAAGTTTTTTATCCGATTTAACTACAAATTCACATAACAACGCCGTTGATTGGAATTATTCGACATTTTATTCGCCTTCTATCCTTAATTCGTGCAAACAGGCTTCCACTTCACTGATACTTCCCATGTGTTTACCCATATCGTCTGACAATTTAACACATTCACGCCATTCTTGGTTCAGATTCATCTTACAGCGCGACAGTTTCATCACGATATTTGAAGGCTGATAACCGGTATCGTTCGTCAGGTTGGTACCGATACCAAATGAGCAGCGTATTTTCCCTTTACAATATTCATAGATGCTCAATGCTTTTTCAAAATCAAGCGCATTGCTGAAGATGATAGTCTTTGTGGTAGGGTCAATGCCCAGCTCTTTATAACGTGCTATCAGGCGTTCGATAAACTCAAATTCATCGCCGGAATCACAGCGGACACCGTCGAACAGCTTTGCCTGTTTCCTGCTAAAGTTACTCAAAAAAGAGTCTGAAGTATAAGTGTCCGACAGTGCCGTACCTAAATCACCGTCGTAAACATTCACCCAGTTTTCCAAAGCCATATAGTTGGCATGTTTATACCCGAACTGCGCTCCGTGGAACATAAACCACTCGTGCGGATGCGTCCCCATCGGTTTCATATCGTACTTCATGGCAAAGTAACAGTTTGAAGTCCCCGTACAGAAACGGGCATGTTCTTTCAAATAGGCAACAACGATATCGTGTACCTCAAACGAAAAACGACGGCGTGTTCCAAATTCAGAAAAGAGCATTCCATGATTGTTCGACAAAACAATCTTCCCTTCCAATTTTTCCAAGATACTGTGCTTATCCGGTATCCTATTCAGGAATTGATTCTTTATTTCGGATATGATAGCCAGCAAAGGAACTTCATAAAGGGTTACTTTATACAGATAGTCGGTTACCTCCATGTGCAGATGGCGGTTTTCGTCCAAATAGACCTCAATTTTCTGCGGATCGAAGCGGAACGAAGAAAGCCACTCCCAATACACACGAGGCAAAAAACGGCAATGGCTGCACATGTATTCCAATTCTTCCTCTGTCAACGCCACCAACTTCAGGTTCTGAATTTCATTTCTCAAAGCATTCAGAAAGCCTTCCGTATATTCGGTTTCATCGCGGTCTTTAAAAGAAAACGTTCCTACCGCATACGGAAACAATTTGATATAAGCATACGAAGTGGTAAACTTATATAAATCTGTATCTAAAATAGTTTTTATTACCATAAATATTTCTATTAGGAACTGATCTTTACCATTCGATGATTTTCACAACGGAATACCTCGCCGGGGTATTCTGAAAGCAGATTCAAATTATGGGTTGTCATGATGATGGCAGACCCTTGACTGCATATCTCACGCAGCAATTCCACAATCCGGCATCCGGTTTCTACGTCCAAATTGCCGGTCGGTTCGTCTGCCAGTATAATTTCAGGCTTGTTCAAAATAGCGCGCGCAATCACGATTCGCTGCTGTTCACCTCCCGAAAGTTCGTTGGGCATTTTATATCCTTTATTGCTCATGCCTACCTGTTCCAGCACCTCGTTGATTCTTTCATCGATTTCGGCGCGGTTTTTCCATCCGGTTGCTTTCAACACAAATGCAAGGTTCTCGTATACGGTTCGGTCGGTAAGCAACTGGAAGTCTTGGAAAACGATTCCCAGCTTACGGCGCAAAGGCGCTATGTTCTTATATTTAATGGTACGCATGTTATACCCCAAAACCCATGCTTCACCTTCGCATACGTCCAATTCGCCATAAATGGTTTTCAGGAAAGTGGATTTTCCGCTTCCCACTTTCCCGATTATGTAAACAAATTCGCCTTTGTGCAGTTCGAAATCTATATCGCACAGGATTCCCAAGCCCTGCTGATTAATCGACACATTTTTATAGGAGACTAACGGTTGTTCTTCCATGCGTTATCAGTGTTTTTTCCAGTTTTCGCTATGGCGTTCTTTCAGCTCACGCGCCAAATCTTCAATGCGATACCCCTTCGATGTCAGCAGCACAATCAGATGGTAAAGTAAATCCGCTCCTTCGTAAATCAGCCGTTCATCGGTTCCGTTACAAGCCTCTATGATGGTTTCTACGGCTTCTTCGCCAACCTTCTGTGCCATTTTGTTTACCCCCGACTTAAACAGGCTGGTGGTATACGACTTTTCGGGCATCTCGGCGTGGCGTTTGTCGATGAAGTCTTGCAGTTCTTTCAAGAACATGATGTCTTGCTCGTTTTTCTCTCCCCAACAAGTATCTGTTCCCGTATGACAGACCGGACCTTCGGGATGTACCTTTATCAACAAGGTATCCTTATCGCAGTCTGCCTGAATCGAAACCACATGCAGGAAGTTCCCGCTTTCTTCGCCCTTCGTCCACAATCTGTTTTTTGTGCGGCTGAAGAAGGTTACCTTACCTGTTTCTACCGTCTTGTCATACGCTTCTTTGTTCATAAACCCCAGCATCAATACTTTCTGGGTATAATTATCTTGGATTATCGCCGGAACAAGTCCGTTCATTTTTTCAAAATCAAGTTCCATATTCTCTTTATATTGCTTTACATCATATTATCGTATATTAATTCCTTCGCTGCGCAGGTAAGCCTTTAATTCAGGGATGGGTATTTCCCCGAAATGGAAGACGCTGGCAGCCAGTGCAGCATCCGCCTTGCCCTCCAAGAATGCGTCGCGGAAATGTTCTTTCTTCCCGGCGCCGCCCGAAGCGATTACAGGGATGGTAAGGCTTTCACTCAATTCAGCCAAAGCAGCATTGGCATATCCGTTTTTCACGCCGTCATGATCCATGCTGGTAAACAGAATTTCTCCCGCTCCTCTGTCGTTTACTTCTTTTGCCCAATCCATCAGGTAACGGTCGGTTTCCAGACGTCCGCCGTTCAGATAGCATTTCCATCCTTGCGGAGTTTGGCGTGCATCAATAGCCACCACACAGACTTGCGAGCCGAAATGTTTGGCTATATCATTCACCAACTGCGGATTACGGATTGCCGCTGAATTGACCGAAACTTTATCTGCACCTGCATTCAGCAGGCGGTCGACATCTGCCAGCTCGCCTATTCCTCCGCCTACCGTAAAAGGTATGTTGATTTCGGCGGCAATACGGCGTACCAAGTCGGTAAACGTTTTGCGTCCTTCGTGGCTGGCGGTTATATCTAAATAAACCAGTTCATCGGCTCCTTGTTCGCTGTACATCTTGCCCAGCTCCACGGGGTCGCCTGCCTCGCGGAGATTGACAAAGTTTGTTCCTTTCACCGTCTGTCCGTCTTTTATATCCAGACAGGGGATAATTCGTTTCGCTAACATATATTTATATTAATGAGCTGAGTTCTTTCAACGTGATACGACCTTCGTAGAGGGCTTTGCCGAAAACCACAGCCGGGATTCCCGCCGCTTCCAAAGCCAATATATCATCCAGCCGGCTTACTCCGCCGCTGGCTATCAGGTGCAGCTCCGGATGCGCCTCCATGATTTGCTTATACAGGTTTACGGAAGGTCCTTCCAGCATACCGTCGCGACTGATGTCTGTACAGAGTACCTTCTTTACACCTTTATTTATATAGTCTGCCAAAAAAGGCATCAATTCTTGCGTACTTTCTTCCTTCCAGCCGTTCACGGCTATTTTGCCGTTCTTCGTATCGGCACCCAAGATGATTTTCTCGCTTCCGTACATGCCGAGCCATTTATCGAACAGTTCCGGGTGTTTAACCGCCACACTGCCCAGCGTAACCATCTGCGCCCCGTTGTCGAAAGCGATTACCAAATCTTCATCGCTCTTGATGCCCCCACCGAAATCAATTTTCAGCGAAGTCTGCCCGGCTATACGGTCAAGCACCCGATAGTTTACCACGTGCTGCGAAGCCGCACCATCCAAATCGACCACATGCAGGCGCTGGATGCCGTACGCTTCAAATTCTTTCGCCACCTCTACCGGATTTTCATTATATATTTGTTTGGTATCGTAATCGCCCTGCGACAGACGGACACATTTTCCATCAATCAGGTCGATAGCCGGAATCAGTTCTATCATAGTGTTATCGGTTTAGAGATTTAAAAAATTAGAAAGGATGCGTTCGCCTACCTTCCCGCTCTTTTCGGGATGAAACTGCGTGGCATAGAAATTATCTTTATGCAACGCTGCACTGAAAGGCAGGATATAATCGGTTACGGCTGCCGTATGGACATTCACCGGAACGTAGTAACTGTGTACGAAATAAACGAACTCTTCTTTCCCGAACCCCCGAAACAGCGGGCTGCATGTCTGCCCTATCGTGTTCCATCCCATGTGAGGCACTTTATCCTCATGCTTCTTCGGGAGGAAACGGCACACATCGGTATCGAAAATACCCAGACAGTCGGTATCTCCCTCTTCCGAATGGCGACACATGAGCTGCATCCCCAAGCAGATGCCCAGTACGGGTTGTTTCAAGTCTTTTATAAAAAGGTCAAGTCCGTTTGCCCGCAAGTGGTTCATGGTGGTTTCCGCCTCGCCCACTCCGGGAAAAATAATCTTGTCAGCCTTCAGCAACAGTTCCTTGTCCGATGTTATGACAGGCTCCACTCCGAGCCGCCTCAACGCATAGTCAACCGAAAAAAGGTTGCCGGCGTTATATTTGATAATAGCTACTTGCATTCCGTCAATTCATTTTTTGCAAAAATAACGAATTATACGTTCACACCAAGAATCTGTAACAAAAAGTTTCCTTTCAGCCGTTCTTGGCTTCGTAATTCTTAAAATTCCCCGTTATCAGGTTTTCGCTTTCGGGGTTCAGCTCGATGGCTCGCTTCAGGTCGGCAGCAGCTTTTTCCTTATCGCCTTTTAGCAGATAAACACGTCCGCGCTCCTGATACAGGCGAGCGTTATCTTCCATCAGTTCCATCGCTTCGGTATACGTATCAATCGCCTTGTCAAAGTCTTTCTGCAAGAGGAATATCCCTGCCTTCAGCAAGTAACCTTCTTCGTGGAAAGGATTCAGCGATATTACGTGGTCGATGCCTTGCAATGCCGCCTCCACATTTCCTAACGCCGCGTCTATTTTTCCGTTCAGCAGCAGAGCTTCTTCACTGTCGGGGCTCAGTTGCAGCACTTTCTGTATGTCTTCTTTCGCATCTTTCGCCTGACGCATCTCCCACAAGATTTCGGCGCGCAGCAGGTAGGCGTTGATAAACCCGTCATCCTGCACGAGGGCTTTGGTCAGCAACACAACTGCCTGCAAGTCGTTTTTCAATCCTTTAGCGGCACGTGCCGACTGGTAATACACGGTGGCGTTTTTGTCGTCTAAAGCAAGCGCTTTCTGGCAAACATCGTTCATGGTTGCATAGTCTTCCTGCATATAACATACGTTGGCAAGCGCCAGCCATGCACTCAGGTTCGTAGCGTCTTTTACAGTCAGCCGCTCCAACGTGTGGCGGGCGTCTTCCAAACGTCCCGTCTGCAAATAAGCGTTTGCCAGCAGCCCCAGAGTTTCCGGTTCGTCGTTCAGCGCAACGGCACTCTCGAAACATTTAATGGCGTAGGCAAGTTGCCCCATGTTCCGTGCGCGAATCCCATCGTATTTTAGTATTTCAAAATTTTTCTCGTCTTGTCCGGTTTGATTTCCATCTGTTTTGCTTCCCCCGAACAGGGATGATAATAAACCCATAATAATGAAGTATTTATAGTCTGTTCAAGCATTGCCCTCCACCCGTTTGCCATACCGTGAAACCGGCTGTGATTTTGCCTTGCAAAACACTACCGCAAGAAACCCTCATCCCATGCGGATAAGTTCCTCCTTTCTTCCCATAGCGTTGGTTAACACTACGGGTAGAATTTTTCAGGTTTCAAAACCAAGCTAAGCAACATTAAAACAGGCTGTTAGTTCGTACTGCGTACAAATATACGATTTCGTGCGCACAAAGGCTTGCTCCTTGCAGCTTTTTTTGTTAAAAACATCAAAAATAAAGTATTATGTAATACAAGGTATTTAAATAAAGCATATATTTGTGCCATACAAACAATTATTGAAATACAAATGAATGTAGACAATGTAAAATCACAGATGCGTAAAGGGATGTTGGAATACTGCATTCTTTTACTGTTACACCGGGAGGCATCCTACGCTTCGGATATCATCATGAAGCTGAAAGAAGCCAAGCTGATTGTGGTAGAGGGTACGCTTTATCCGCTGCTCACCCGGTTAAAAAACGATGGACTCTTGTCGTACGAGTGGGTGGAATCGACACAGGGGCCTCCCCGCAAGTACTACCAACTGACGAAACAAGGCGAAGAATTTCTCTCCGAACTGGAAACTGCTTGGGATGACCTTTCGGATACTGTAAATCACTTAAGACAAAAACTTCTAACAGCTAACATATTATGAAAAAGACACTGACAATCAATTTGGGCGGAACCGTTTATAACATAGATGAGGATGCCTATGTTTTACTGGATAATTACCTGAATAACCTGCGCTATCATTTCCGCAAGCAGGAAGGGGCGGATGAAATTGTGCGCGACATAGAAACACGCATCGCCGAACTGTTTAACGAATGTATCCGCGACGGGAAGCAGGTGATAACGATAGAGATAGTAGAGAGCGTGATAGCCCGCATGGGTAAACCGGAAGATTTGAATGATGAGGCGGACGAGGAACAAGAGAAGAAGGATACCGACAAGAATATATCGCGCCGGCTGTTCCGTAATCCGGACGACCGCATACTGGGAGGTGTGATTTCGGGTATCTCGGCTTACTTCGGATGGGACCCCACGTGGGTGCGTATCATACTCATTGTGTTCGGATGCTTCGTTCACGGACTGATACTGGCTTACCTGATAGCTTGGATTGTCATCCCGATGGCGCAGACGGCTACCGAGAAGTTGCAGATGCGCGGCGAACCGATCAATGTAACCAACATCGGCAAGACGGTGACGAACGGATTTGAACGCGCCAACGAGTTTGCACATTCCGACAAGCCCCGCTCGTTTCTCCACCGCTTGGGCAATGCTTTTGTGGCGGTCATCGGATTCTTGCTGAAGCTGTTTCTGATACTCGTAGCCATTTGTTGCGCCCCGGCATTGTTGGTAGGGCTGATTGTTTTGTTCGCACTGCTTATGGCTGCTACAGGCATACTGGTAAGCATCCCGGCAGCTTTTTATAACACCCTGCCTTATATCGACTGGAATCTGATTGGCAACTCGCCGACTATCGCCATCACCATAGCTGTTTGCGGACTGCTGGCTATCGGTATCCCGGTGGTAGGACTGCTGCAACTCATCCTGCAAGGTTTCGGTAAGTGGAAACCCATGTCTACCTCAACAAAGATTATCCTTATCCTGCTTTGGTTTATAGCGATGGCGGTGGGAATAATATTCTTGCTTCAAGCTCCGTTTTTCGAATATTCTTATTTCCCCGCCCTATTCACTTGATGCTTTCAGCAAAGCGTTTGTATAATGGATTCTTGTTTTCAGATTTTTTTCATAAAACAAGATTATTCCAAATCTTACCTTAATTTAAGTAAAGAGGATAACCCTTTACGCCATTTTGAATGATTTTTGGGTTATCCTCTCAATTTATATTCATTTTATAGATAACGCTAAACGGAAACCTAAATCTTGTGACGCTTCATTAGGAGAGTCTGTATGGCGATATGTATTACGACAATTAACAGCTGGAGTAGTCCAACTTCCACCACGATTAACTTTCATATCACCATAATCGGGACCTTGTGGATTATCTACATCCGTATATGTATAATAATCAAACCAATCATTACACCATTCACGTACATTACCACTCATATCATAGATACCCAACCCATTAGGACTTTTAGAACCTACTTCATGAGTTTTTGATTCACTATTAGAATAATACCAACCACAAGCACCTAAGACAGAATAACCACTATATTTAAACCCCTCATTCAATTTACCCCCTTTTGCAGCATATTCCCATTCTGCCTCTGTAGGTAAACGATAATGCAACCCTGTTTTTTCTTTTAATAATGCAATAAAGTCTTGTACCTGTTCCCAAGTAACTCCTTCTACCGGATTCTGCTTTCCTATATTAGTAGAAGGGTTATATCCCATAGCAGCTTCCCATTGGGCTTGTGTTACTTCGTACTTACCAATAGCATAGCTATTTAAAGTAACTTGATGCACAGGATATTCTATCTGATAGGCTTGTAAATCATAACCAATTCCACTTTCATCATCCTTTTGGGCTCCCATGTAAAATGTACCACCTTCAATATCAATCAACTCAAAACTTTCAAACCATTGACTAGCTGATTGAGTTATAACCACTTCATGTATATTTTCACCTACAGCAATATTGATACTCCCACTACGCTCTTCCATATTATAATTACGCGATATGGAAACATCTAGAGAACTATTATTTTTTTCTACCTTACACCATTCCAAATCATTCTCAATACTCCATTCTACGTTGCAAGATATAGGAATAGAAAAGATTCCACCACTACTTTCAGCAAGCAAAACAGGTTGTTCAATACTAAAGATTGTACCTTCTTGCGTTACAGCAACTTCTGCCATCACAACATCTTCGCAAAAAACAGTAACGACTGCCGTGCGACTTTCATCTGTCCCATTAGCATCTGCAATAATCCTAATCCTATCTTGTTGTTGACGTACAAGAAGCCAATCTGCATCATAGGCACAATCCCAATTTGTCGTACTTTTTATTTCAACAGTTTGCTCTCCACCCATAACGGGAAAAGTTACTTCATTTTGTGATATTGTAAACATAATATCGACTTCTTCCTCCTCCGAACAATTTGTAAAGAATAGAGAAACTGATAAAAAGAAAACTATTATTTTAAAATAAGCACCTTTCATCTTTGATAGTTTTTATTAAAAATTCCAATGTTACAATCATCTTCCATCAAAGCCCTTGTATATTTACGTTGAGCAGCTTTCGTTCCCGATTTACTTATTCTTAATGCAGCATAGCAACCGCCATTATCCACAACTTTACTGCAATCAACATATCCACTATCATCACTAACCAATGAAACAGAAAATCCATCCTGCCTTTTCTGCGCTGGATCATCATAAAAAAAGAAATCAAATATTCCATCCAACGTTCGAGTAACTTCATCATATCTAGCTGTAATACGCACTCTCATAAGGCTTCCATTATAATCTTGCGCTTCGGTCGTATAATCTATAATGTTACCTGTTTCATCATTTAAAGAGAAGTTAAAATTAATAACATCATAACTTTGATTCACACAACGAAATCCTAAATCATAGCTCGCTTCCGTAATAAATTCATGTTGTTCACCAACCCATTTATAATCAAGCCAAGAAATTATAGGAGCTGCATAATAAGTCTCACCTGCACGCAATCCATCAACTTCAGCATTATAATATCTAACACCATTATTATCTACAGATGTATGTGCAGGATATAAAGTCTCAATTTCAGATGTCTGGTCAGACTCATACACGGTCGCTCCTGTTTTGACACCTAACCCCTGTAACAAATAATAAGAATCAGATTGGTAGCTTATCTCTCCAGAAGATGAACTACCACCTATAGCCGTAAATTCAGAAATATTAGGGAAGATAGATACAGTAGTAGTTAATAGATTAGCCTGTGGCAATGGAATTTTAAATTCTTTCCACCCTTTACCAAATAGCTTAGCCATGCAGAATACACTTGATTCTAATTTTCCTCCGATTGTAGCTTCTGGATTAAATTCAAGTGGATTTATTGATGACAAATCAGCACTTGCCTCAATGCTGATTTTCGGAAATAGTTCAAATCCTGCTCCAATATTCGTAGTAAAAACACCTGCGATGAATGCCAAACTAACTCCGCCATAAATTTCTCCATTTACATCAAATCTATTTACACTCCATGGATTTTTATTATTGGTATTTGTAGGAACAGCCCCCCAATTCCATTCATCATTTTTATACTGCAAAAAGGCTTCACAAGATGACTCATGCTGCAATCTCAATGAAGTGGTTAGTTCTCCTTTCATACCCCACTTTAAATAGACAGGAATAGTGAGGGGAATGACAACAGGACCTGCTATAACTTTCCCTTTAATGTATAATTTTTTCGTTGAGAACTCTTTTTTACCTCCATTTATTTCAGAAGTAATTTCTACATCAACAGAAAATTTAGGAGTCAATGTCAAATTCAAATATTTTACTTCGTCTTTATTATCCAAATCAAATTTACTCCCTTTAAAAGACAAGCTCATGCTACCTGATACAGTAAATTCTTCTCCAAACATTTCTTTAGGAACAGGAATAACAATTCTCTTTTTTTCCCAATCATATTCCATATCCGCACGTGCGTTAACTTCCACATCATCCTCTAAATAGTATTCAACAGGATGCCCTTCTTCGTCAAATATTCCTTCTATATTTTCAAGTATATTAAATGTTGTATCTATTGACAAATTAGGAAAAGCTTCGTCCAAAGCTATAGTTTCGGTTTGAACTTTGATGGTAGTTCCTTCTTCTGTTATAGACTTTACTTTACCAAGAAAACCATAAGGAGTTCGTTCAGACACAGGCACTAAGATGTTTGTTCCTATTTGAGGCAATACTTCTTTGGGAGTTCCTTGACTAAATATAAGTACATCTCCCTCAGTTATAGTTTCACTAATATATTGAATAGCTTCTTCTTTCAACATACTAACTGTACCTGATTCCGTATAATATTCACTGTCGTTAATAGATTGTGTCGTCTCCATTCCATCATCTTCTTTACAAGCATTGAACAATAGTGCCAATGTAAATAGAATTGGAAATAGCCATACTACATATTTTTTATTCATTTGTATAACTAAATTATAAAGAAAAAGACGTGTAGCTATCCTATACTTGTTTCTATGTTAATGTTCTCCTCCAAGTGACTTTATTTTTCCAATAAGTTCATGATAAATATTTATCAATATTCTCAGTAGAAAAGGACAAAAGACAAAGATTTAACATATATGCCACACCAAGAATAGAAGTCTTTTTCGCGATTATTAACTTTTCACTTTAATTCTCCTAATATAAAAATCGTATGCATTTTATTTATCTCATTGGCAAAATAATTTTAAAGATTAACACTCATAATAATTAACACTTAGATATGTAAATTTATTTAACGAATAGCAGACATACAAACGGACAACATATAAGATAAGTCTTAAAAGGTTAAAAGGAAGAAATATATGGCATAAAAATGTTACTATATGAGATAAAATAAGAAACTGTTTAAATTTTGTTTGGCTTTAGTTTAATATTTTTTCAGGAATGTTTTTCTGCTTTCAGAAGGAGGATAGTAGGCTATCTGACGAGTGAAAACAGGAAAATAGACTAACAACAAGCCCAAGGAGGGGAATAAAAAACTATTGGAAAAATTGAACTAGCTTTTATATTTTTCGCTACAAAGGAATCCTCATTGGTATATGTTAAGCAAATTTATGCTACCTTTGTAGGCATAGAAACAAAACGTTCATCTTATGACTAAGAAAATACTTTTGCTGGGTTCCGGCGAGTTAGGAAAGGAATTTACCATTGCCGCACAACGTTTGGGGCAATACATCGTAGCTTGTGATTCATACGCGGGCGCTCCTGCCATGCAGGTGGCAGACGCTTGCGAGGTGTTCAATATGTTAGACGGCGAAGCGCTCGACCGCGTTGTAGAAAAATACCATCCGGACATCATAGTCCCCGAAATCGAAGCCATACGCACCGAACGGCTTTACCATTTGGAAAAAGAGGGAATTCAGGTAGTGCCGAGTGCGCGTGCCGTTAATTTCACCATGAACCGCAAGGCTATCCGTGATTTGGCTGCCAAAGAGCTGGGACTGAAAACGGCAAAATATTTTTATGCCACTTCGTTGGAAGAGCTGAAAGAAGCGGCTGAAAAGATTGGCTATCCGTGTGTAATCAAGCCGCTGATGTCTTCATCGGGAAAAGGGCAGTCGGTAGCCAAAGGGCCCGAAGACCTGCAATACTCATGGGATTACGGATGCAGCGGTAGCCGTGGCGACATCAAGGAACTGATTATCGAAGAGTTTATCCAGTTCGACAGTGAAATTACATTGCTTACTGTTACTCAGAAAAACGGGCCTACGCTGTTCTGCCCTCCTATCGGTCACGTTCAGAAGGGTGGCGATTACCGCGAAAGTTTCCAGCCTGCACACATTGCCCCCGAACATTTGGCGGAGGCACAGCGCATGGCTGCTAAAGTAACCGAAGCACTGACGGGATACGGGCTGTGGGGCGTAGAGTTTTTCCTGAGCCACGATAAGGGTGTTTACTTCTCTGAACTCTCTCCGCGTCCGCACGACACCGGCATGGTTACGCTTGCCAATACGCAAAACTTAAATGAGTTTGAACTACATCTTTACGCCGTATTGGGCTTACCCATTCCGGGCATTACCCAAGAACACATCGGGGCAAGCGCTGTCATCCTGTCGCCGATAGCAAGCAAGGAAACGCCGCGCTACCGTGGCGAAGAGCTGGTTTGTTCGCAACCCAACACGTATTTGCGTATCTTCGGCAAACCGTTTACCAAACTGAACCGCCGCATGGGTGTGGTAGTTTGTTACGACAAGAACGATGGCGACCTCAACGCATTGCGCGAAAAATGTAAAAAGCTGGCTTCGAAGATAGAAGTCTATTAAACCCGGATATTGTCCTTCTTTTATTAAGACAGAAAGGCACGAGCGGCAGAAAAATGCAGTTCGTGCCTTGTTTTTTATCCTGCCGTCCGGTGTGCCGTTTTTATGTAAATTTGTTCTTTTAATACATTTATTAATCAAGCTATCAAACAATTCGCTACTTTTGTTGTTAGCAAAAAATAGAAACGAACCTTTCAAAAACAACAGAAAGGTAGCCCCTGCGTTTCGCGCAAATAAAAAACAATAAGTCTACCGGGGAAGGACTGAAACTAAAACAAACAAAAATGAAAAAGGTATTACTGACATTGATTATGGGAATGTTTGCGGTAGCAGGCTTCTCACAGCTGAGATGGGACGTGAAGTTCGGCATGAACTTTGGGAACATGACCAAGTTGGACAACTCAAAAGTATTGCCCGGATTTACAGCGGGTATAGGTATGGATTATGAGTTTAACGAACATTGGGCTTTTCAGCCGGGGCTGATGGTTACCTCTAAAGGTTTCAAATACAAATTTGAGGGAGAGAAGTTTACAGCCCGGCCGATTTACTTGGATATCCCTTTAACGGCTGCCTACAAATTCCCCATTACAGATGATGTGAAATTTGTTGTTAATGCTGGTCCTTATTTAGGTATCGGGGTAGGCGGCAAATCGAAACTGCACATTGACAATGCGAAAAGCAACAAAATGTTTGCCGACGACGGAATGAACTGGAAACGCTTCGACTTGGGTATCCAGTGGGGTGTAGGCGTAGAACTGGGCGAACACTACCTGATAAACATCACCGGACAAAACGGATTTATCACACCGTATCACTTTGACAACGATTACGATGGTGACAAACCCCGTAACATGAACTTTGCAATCGGTGTAGGATATAGATTCTGACCGTTGAGACGGCAAAAAAAGACACATTGAGTTTATGCAAAAACATAAGCGGTAAAGACAGGTAACTCTACCGTATGCGTTACCGAACACATGCGGATGCGTTAATGAAAACATCCGCATGTGTTTTTTACTTATAATCAGAAGGCTTTGGAGGGCATGATTCGTCTTCCGAAGCCTTTTTTCATAGAAACGTAATAACGAATACACGGGTTTGAAACACAAATTGATGACCTTTGGGCAGATTTAAATTCAACATGTATAGCTATGGAAGTTATTGCTGGAAAATACGTAGTAGAATGTTTGCCCGGAGGAGAGTATTACGCTTACCTGCTGGAGCATGAACAGTGTTTTGCTTACGGCGAAACGGTGGAAGATGCCATCGAAAACGTAGAGCTGATGGCAGAAGAATTTCTGTACGAAATCTCTTCGATGTACACGCTTGAAGACATGGCATAATGCGGTTTCTTAATCTGTAAAACTATGGAACAAAGACCTTATTACCGAACGGTGGTTTTATCGGACATCCATTTGGGAACAACCCACTCGAAAGTAAACGAAGCGAGCGACTTTTTAAGCAGCGTAGACTGTGAGCGTCTGATACTGAACGGCGACATCATCGACGGATGGAACTTACAGAAGTCGGGCGTGAAGAAGTGGAAGCCGGAGCATACGCGCTTCTTTAAAATCATTATGAACATGATGGAGAAACACGGAACAGAGGTTATCTACGTGCGGGGAAACCACGATGATTTTCTGGACAGTCTGGTTCCGATGCATTTCGGAAACATCCAGATAGTGAAAGACTACATGCTGGAGAGCAACGGACGTTATTACTTTGTAACCCACGGCGACGTGTTCGACCGCGTGACGACGGAAATGAAATGGCTTGCCAAGTTGGGTGACATCGGATATACGCTGCTGCTGTGGCTCAACGGACTGTATAACCGTTACCGGGTGAAACACGGAAAGCCTTACTACTCACTCTCGCAAGCCATCAAGCAGAAGGTGAAAACTGCCGTATCGTATATTTCCGACTTTGAGCGTGTGCTTGTGTCTTTCGCCCGCGCACGGGAATGCGACGGCGTTATCTGCGGACACATCCATCATCCGGAGAACAGCATGATAGACGGCATTCATTACCTGAATTCGGGCGACTGGGTAGAAACGCTTTCGGCACTGACCGAAGATAATGAGGGCAACTGGCAGGTGATGTATTACTCCGATTTTGCCCTGCGCGAATCCGGTTCCAACGTATTGGCTCTAAATATAGCATCATGAAAATATTATTCATCGTTCAGGGCGAAGGGCGGGGACATCTGACCCAAGCCATTTCGTTAGAAAAACTGTTACGCGACAACGGGCACGACGTGGTCGAGATTCTGGTGGGGAAAAGCGAAGCACGGCGGTTGCCGGGGTTCTTCGTGCGCAGCGTTCACGCACCCATCAAGCAGTTCACCAGTCCCAATTTCCTGCCCACGCAGGCAAACTGTCGCGCCAACCTGCCGCGCAGCGTGGTTTATAACCTGTTCAAGCTGCCCGAATACGCCGAAAGCGTTTACTTCATCCATCGGCGGATAAAAGAGAGCAAAGCTGACTTGGTAATTAATTTCTACGAACTGCTTACGGGGCTGACTTACTTCTTCTTCCGCCCGTCGGTTCCGCAGGTATGTATCGGACATCAGTACCTGTTCCTTCACCGCGATTTCGAGCTGCCCAAACAAAAACGTTGGAGCATGTTTCTGCTCAATCTTTTTACACGGCTTACTGCGCTGGGCGCGAAACGGAAACTGGCGTTGTCGTTCCATCCGATGGCGGACGACGGAACCATCCGCGTCATCCCTCCCCTGCTCCGGTCGGACGTATTTATACAAGAAGCCACCGAGGGAAACTATATCCACGGCTACCTGCTGAATGCGGGTTTTGCCCAAAGCGTGCGCCGCTGGCATAAGGAATACCCCGACGTTCCCCTCCACTTCTTTTGGGACAATTTAGAGGAAAACGATCCGGTAAAGAAGATAGACGATACGCTGTATTTCCACCAGTTAGACGATGTAGACTTCTTGCGCCGCATGGCGGGATGTAAAGCATACGCCAGCACCGCCGGTTTCGAATCTATCTGCGAAGCGATGTATTTAGGCAAACCTATCCTGATGGTTCCGGCACACATCGAACAAGAATGCAATGCGTTCGATGCCGTAAGAAACGGAGCGGGAGTAACCGATGAAGATTTCAACTTGGAACGCCTGCTTGCTTTCTCTGAAACTTACCGTCCCAACCCCGACTTCATGCGCTGGGCTAAATCGGCAGAACATGTAATCGTAGATGAGTTAGAATATTTCTTACCTCAAAGTCAGCCGCACCACATGTATATGGTAGAAGATTTCGTATAAACACACACCAACATATAACCAACCATTGTAACCGAGACTGTTTGATTCTGCTTATCTGCCGGCATCAGACAGTCTCTTAATTTATTACAAATTATTTGCATAATCCGATTTTTTAACATAAATTGCCCTGCAAAACGAAACAACCTTTAAGTTATACACGATGATAACCGACACTCCCCCATCGGGCAGTTTATCCAACCGTTGCAGCGGTTGCCTACTTTCGTGCGCTTTCCGCCGGCATCTGCCAATAGCGTGACGGTATCCTCCTATTTCTAACACGAACAAATGATATTAATCACTTAATCAAAACACTATGAATAACCGAATTACCCAAATATTTAAACAGCGTTACCTATCCGATTTACAAACTGCATTTATTGTTTTTTGGGTTTTAGACTTATTAGAAGGCATTGACTCCGGATTCCAAAGTGATTGGTTCTTTTACGCAACCATATTTACAAGTGTAGCTACCGCTTTACTACTTGCCATCTATGCAACCCAGAAAGTACGGAACGATAAACTTAATGAGGAAATCACCCCGTGGGTAGAAGTAACAGAACCGACAGGCTACATCAAAACGAAAAAAACATTGGCACGCTGGAAAGTAACCTACTATGTGTCGCTCTACGTTTTAATGCCTGCCATTTGTTTCTATCTGCATTTTCAAGGCGGGCAATACGAAGAACTTTTATATTTAATCGTTACAACCCTGTCAATGATATGGATTATCACCGGATTCGTTCTCATATTCAATACGGAAGATGACACTATAGTATAATTGCAATTAATCTGATAAAAACAGAAAAAAGGGAGATTTTGAAATCCTTTTGTAACATAAAATGCTTTTCTTTGCAAAAAAGTACGAATTTGTTATGGTACAGAAGAAAAAACAAGAGACTTATTACCTTGAAAGGGATATCAGTTGGATGTATTTCAACCGACGTATTTTGCAGGAAGCCACACGCACTCACGTGCCTTTATTGGAGCGTATGTCTTTTTTAGGCATTTACTCGAATAACTTGGATGAATTTTTCAGAGTACGCATGGCTACCCAAAACCGCATAGCCGAATGTGGCGACCGTGCGGCCTCGCACGAAAGAGAACATGCGATGAAGCTCATCAAGCAAATCAACAAGCTGAACTCCGGCTACATGAAAGAGTATGAAGCCACGGTTCATCAGATTACGCAGGAATTACGGAAAGAAAACATTTACCAAATCACAGATAGCGAGATTACTCCCGAACAGTTGGAGTTTATCCGTTCGTACTACAAAAAGAACCTGAGCGGACTGATGATTCCGGTATGGTTTTCGGCGGTCAAACTGCTCGACAGTGAAAACGATGAAAATATCTATCTGGCAGTAAAAGTTAGCCGGAAATCGCCTAAAGCTCAATCGGACTATGCGTTTATGGAACTTCCCGTCAATGTATGCGGACGCTTCGTGCGGCTTCCGGATTCGGATGGAAAGAGTTACCTGATGTACTTGGATGACGTAGTGCGCTGCTGCCTGCCGTTAGTATTCGAAGGCTTGGGCTACACAGAATTTGAAGCCTACGCCTTTAAGTTTACACGCGATGCGGAAATGGAAATCGACAATGACCTGCGTACAGGTACGCTCCAGAAGATATCGAAAGGCGTAAAGAGCCGCAAACGGGGCGAACCGCTGCGTGTATTATACGACAGTGAGATGCCGAAAGACCTGCTGAAACGTGTATTGAAGAAATTAGATTTGGATACGCTGGACACGGTATTAGAAAGCGGACGTTATCAGAACCATAAAGACTTGATGCGTTTCCCCGACTGCGGACATACGGATTTGAAATATCCGGCGTGGACTCCTATCTTGAAGAAAGAGCTGGACGGCCCGGACAGTATCTTAGAAAAGATTCGCCAGCAAGACCGTTTCATCCACGTGCCTTACCATAATTTCGACTCTTTCATCCGGGTTCTTCAGGAGGCGGCTGTAAGCAAACAAGTGCAAAGCGTGAAGATAACGCTGTATCGGTTGGCTAAAGAATCGAAAGTAGTCAAGGCGTTGATAGCTGCGGCACGCAACGGAAAGAAAGTCACGGTTGTCATCGAACTGTTAGCACGCTTCGACGAGGCTTCCAACATCAACTGGTCTAAGAAGATGCAAGATGCAGGTATCAAAGTAATTTTCGGCGTAGAGGGATTGAAAGTCCACTCAAAGATTACCCACATCGGTATGAAAAAAGGTCCGGACATAGCCTGCATCAGTACCGGAAACTTCCACGAAGGAAATGCACGCATGTACACCGACTGTGTATTGATGACCGCACTCCCCCAATTAGTAAGAGAAGTAGATTCGGTATTCGATTTCATCGAACGTCCTTACAGTCCGGTACGCTTTAAGAACCTGCTTGTTTCGCCCAACGAAATGAAGAAGAAGTTCATTACGCTAATCAACGACGAAATAAAGAATAAAAAAGCAGGCAAACCGGCATATATCAAAATAAAAATCAACCACATCACCGACCCTATCATGGTAGAAAAGCTATATGAAGCATCGCGGGCGGGGGTAGACATTGATTTGTTGGTACGCGGCAACTGTTCGCTGGTAACGGGCATCGAAGGAGTTAGCGACCACATTCGCATCCGGGGAATCATAGACCGATACTTGGAACATTCGCGCATCTTCATCTTCGCGGCAGGAGGTGAAGAGAAAATATTTATCGGCTCGGCAGACTGGATGCCGCGGAACTTAGACCACCGCATCGAGGTGGTAACTCCGGTATTCGACCCGGCGATAAAGGGCGAAATGAAACGAATCGTAGAATACGGGCTGAACGATACACTTCAGGGACGCATCGTAGACGGCAAAGGAGAAAACCAATTCCAAGACATCGGCGAGAATCCCCCGTTCCGTTCACAAGAAGCATTATACGATTATTATTTAGCAGAAAACGCCGGTACAGGCGAATAATCATATAAAACTACAAAACATTATGGCAAAAGATAAAGAGGATTCAGCAACGTATGCAGCCATTGACATCGGTTCGAATGCTGTCCGGTTGCTGATAAAACGAATGTCAGAGAAAGACGGAGAAATCCGCTCTTCAAAAGAAATTTTATTACGTGTTCCGTTACGCTTGGGATTTGATGTTTTTGCGAAAGGCGAAATATCGGAAAAGAAAGAAAAAAACATGATTCGCCTGATGAAAGCGTATAGCAACCTGATGGAGATTTACGGCGTGAAATACTGCCGTGCATGTGCCACGTCTGCCATGCGTGATGCCCAAAACGGAAAAGACATTATAAAACGTATTGAGAAGAAAACAGGCATCCAAATAGAGATAATCGACGGACAAGAAGAAGCGAAGATTATCTATAACAACCATCTGGAGTGCATGGAAGACCGCAAGGGAAATTACATTTATGTAGATGTGGGCGGTGGCAGTACGGAAATCAACCTGCTGTCGCAAGGTGAACTGATGTGCAGCCGTTCTTACAACATCGGTACAGTACGTATTCTGAACAATGCGGTAAAAGAAAAAGAATGGGAAAGACTGAAGAAAGACATGGCAGAGTTGGCGCAGTCGTACCCGCAAACCAACATCATCGGTTCGGGAGGAAACATCAACAAGCTGTACCGCTTGGCAGAAAAAAAAGAAAAGAAACAACTGCGCATGTTGGTAACTACACTCAGTGCCCTGCATGAAGACCTGAAATCATTGTCGGTAGAAGAACGTATGGAAAAATACAGCCTGAAACCCGACCGTGCAGACGTAATCGTTCCGGCAGGAGAAATCTTTCTGACCATAGCCAACATTATCGGGGCTACGTATATTTACGTCCCGGTAATCGGTTTGTCTGATGGCATCATCGACGACCTCTATGCGCGCAACAAAGCAACACTCACAGCAGAATAGTTTCTTACAATACCACGATGATACAACAGAGGCTGCCAAACAAGTGTTAAGCAGCCTCTACAACCTGAATGTAAATCAAACGAGTTTCAGGCGGGAAAATTCTTGTCCGAGGGCGTGTATCCCGTCCTCTATTTTTTTGAGTTGCGATTCGGAAATATAAGTGTCCCCTTTCTTATACTGCCTCATAAGCGCATCGTTAATGCCGAGATAACGCGCAAACGCACTCACGTTAATCATGTTGTAATATTCAAATAAGGACGCAAGGTCGAATTTGAATACCGGTTCCTCATCCAACGAAGCGGGAACTTTGATTCCTGCCTCCTTGCAGGCTTCAACGGTTTCCTGCATGGAACTAAAAAAATCGTCCTTTGCCTCGTTTACGGTGTTTCCTGTTCCCAAAAGTGTCACTTCGTCATCGTTTGTGTTATAAGCGATGTAAGTTCCGTCTTTCTTTTTTTCAATCGTTACATTCAGTTTCATAATCGTGCATTTTTACCTGAAAAGGAAACCGGAGATTAAAACCCGATTTCTTTTTTCAGCTTGTTCATCAAGCCGGGTCTCACTTCCTGAGACCAATGGATGTCGGCGGGGCTTTCGCCCACCTGCTCCGCAACGGCGGAGCAGAAGAAGGCTGAGCCTGCCGGAAGTTTCCGCCCGCCCCGTTTGCAGGTAATGGAATAATTACTATATTTGTACAGTTGACAATAAAACAAAGATTATGCCCGAAATTTGCAGATTTTTTGGAATTATAATAAGCCTTTATTGGAGAGACCACAACCCTCCGCACATCCATTTTACGTATGGAAATTATGAATGTTCCATGAGCATATTGGATAGAATAGTTGACGGGCAAGCCCCGGCAAAAGTAATAGCAAAGGTTAATGAGTGGATAAACCTACATGAATCTGAAATACTTACCCTTTGGGAAAAAGCGCAGAAAGGCGAAAAACTGAATAAGATAGAACCTTTAAAATAAACTTTTATGTTGAAAGTTGTAGACATTGATTACGTAAAGGATTACGAACTGCTTGTGACCTTCAGCGACGGGAGCAGGAAGAAGGTAGACTTGAAACCCTATTTGACGGGCGAAGTGTTTGGAGAGTTGTTGGATAAAGAGAAATTTATCCAATACGGATTGACGCAAACAACTATCGAATGGGCAAACGGGGCAGATTTCGCGCCTGAGTTTTTATATGAGATAGGTGTTGCCGCCTGATGTTCCACATCAGGCTGGCATGAAAACAGCAAGAGGGTGCATCTTTCATTCCGATGCACCCTCTTGCTGTTTTTGGGGGTTGATAATCACACTATCGGCTTGACGGTTTCCACCCTCATGCCGAGTGAATTAAAACCAAGCAAAATAAAAAGCGCATAAATGCGCTTGTCGAGCCGAAAGCGGGAATTTACACACTCGTTAGCCCTTAGGCGCATAAAAACGATTTTAACATTTTAGTATCACACCAAATTGGGATTTTCTTGCATTTTTGCGAACTTTAGACCTCCTTTTTTTGAACATGCCGAAATAGCAGTCCGGTTTAAAGGAGGATGAACGTTACATTAACTTGTATATTTCATTGAATCATCGGTTTTATTGTTCTGATTAATATTCGTATTTTTGCTGTAAACGATAACTTTTGATTATGAAAGAATTACCTTTACCAGTTACTGAAGACTTCATTACAGACGAAGAAATACGCCTGAAATGTTTAGAACTTGCCATTGAATACATGAAAATACGAGGCAACATGACCGGAGGCGCTTTACAGTTGGCTCAATATTTTTATGAATATGTGAAGAAGAAGCCTAATGATTAGAGCCTTTACCATCCACATAAATGTCACTAATCCGTCCGAAAGGAAAAACAACGGGCAATGAAAATTTGATTGTATTCACCGTTTCGTTAGTTCCCTGTTTACCAAGATTGGCGGTAAATACTTTTATATCTATATTCCCGCCTGTATCGTTTTTTCGGACAGCCCCTATTGTTACGCAAAAGTCAACATCTTTGATAGGTGCCAAATTTCCGGCAACCATTTCTTCCGGCAATTTCCCGTCTAAGGTTCTCCTATCATAAGGATTAACTAAAACTTTACCATCAGTATTCAGTTCCTCTATGGCAGAAGCTATCTCTGAAATCGTTCCTTTTACGAAATCTTTCAGGCTGATGAAGTCTGTTTTGTTTTCCATCATTTTTATTCTTTTGTCAGTTTACAAAAAATTAATTTGAAGAGATATGAAAGACTTTGATAGAATATTCATTTACGGTTCCATCTTTTTTATTATGGTTTTCCTTTCCTATATGGCATCGTCACTCGATAGTATATATGAACTCCTTAATAAACTCCTTTCTTAATTATAAAATCGAATTTATTTAGCACATGCTAAAGCTGATAGTTTTTCATTAAGATAATTAATAAAAGCACTGCAAGAAATAATCATAAATAGAGCTTCTTCTGATTCTGGTTGACTTTCTCCATCAATTAAAGCGTGACGAATTCCTGTACTACCATCATTTGTATAGCCATAAAGTTTTTCAAATGCTTGCCTGAGGACAGGAGGAAGTTTTATTCCTTTATCTTGCATCTTTTTAAAATTAAGACTATTCTCCCCTGTTATATTTCGAGACAATGCTTCAATAGCAGAAATAGATTCCTTTATAGAATTACGATAATCACCTTCAGGCTTTTTTGCATATAATGCTAAAGCTGCTTGTAAATGTATTCTAACATTATCAAAATTATTATTTAAGGCTTTTTCTAAAGAATCAGTTTCTTCATCTGAAGTTATTTCTATTATTTGATTTCCGACAATTCGATATCCAAAGTTTAAGCGTTTGAACTCAAAATTAAGTTGTTGGATAAAATTTATTAATATTTTCTTGTTTAATTCTCTCTGACGCTCTACAAAAGAAATAATAAACTCTATTAAATCTAATTTTTTATACCAAATAATAGAAGACTTTAAGTAATTTATTATTATTCCATTCCTAAGATGCACATTACGTTCTTGATTTAAAAAATGAATTTGAACTTCCTCTTCTAAACCGTAATTTAAATTAAAGCGAGCTTCATCAATATAATAAATAAGTGACTTTGACAATTCATTAAAACAATTAATGATGGCATTTTGAATGTCAATCGTTATTCTTTTTCTAATAGTGATATTAGAAGTGTAGCCATATCTTTCACTAAATAAAGCCATAAATATGATATATTCATTTTAGTTTAATCATTATTTCCTTTTCATTCACAAAATCTACTTTCGCATTCCATTCAGGAGTTAATTCTATGGGTTGTATAAACATATCACCTTTTCCGCGAAGAAGCCATTCAGCGGATACATCAGGGAAAGCGTTAAGTATAAGTAATAGCGTACTTGAAGAAAGCTGTACGTCAGAATTTATTTGATTGTTTAATGTTTTCTGATTAACAGAATATTCCTTTGATAATTTAGTAGGGTTACTTCCTTTGTTTTCTAAAACTTCTCTAATTCTTTGTTTTACTGAAAGTTCGTCCATATCATTATTTTATTTGATTCTAAATAGAAATATTTTACTTAAAAATTCTCCCTTGCCACCCCAACTTAAGTAACATATTACTTATATTTGCGCTGTGATACAACAAAAGAATGTGTATCACGGGTACAAATAAAGGGTAATTAACAAATGTATTTAAACGGCATGGAAGAAACAAATTTTATTACGAAAAAATCATTAACAGAAACCATGAAGGCAATGCCTATTGGTGGAGTTATGCGTGTGAAGAGCAAAGATTTTAAAGTATCGTACATCCGTCAGGCTCGTAATAGGCTGAACAAGAGAGGCTATCTTTTTAAAGTAACCGAAGCAGGGTTAGTAGATGAATGTGAGATAATAAGACTGAAATAATAAAGGAGGGACGAATTATGAATATGGATGAATTAAGACATGAGCTTGAATCCATACAGATAACGTTTAAAGATGCGCACATCGCTTCACAACATGAAGGAAACGATATGCAAAATAGTAGATGACTTAGAACTGTAAGTAATGATAACCAGCAATGACATAAAGCGCATCCGCGCCGAACTGGTAGACGGGCTGAGGGAAGAACTGCTGAAAGCTACCGACGAACTGCTCACCGCCAAACAGTGTGCCGAGATGTTGGGAATCAGCAGGGCGGCATTGGCTAAACGCCGACAACGAGGGCAACGGCCTTACCACGAGGTAGACGGCTGCATATACTACTCAAAAAGAGAAATAACCAGCAAATATTTGGAACTATGAAAACAAGCGACATCGTAAAAGGGATATTGTTCAGCGCGCTGATGGTGGCGCTGGCAATGATAGGCGGGGCGGTGGACTACCGCGATGCAACACATTTTGACCGGCCGGACACGCCCCGGCAGACATTACAGCCCGACACGGCGGAAACTGCATTCAGCATCATCCGCCACGTCCACCAAAACGAACAGCGCAAAGCGCAATAAACACCCGACCAAGCATGAATGACAAGAAATACAAAGCAGCCATAGTGGATTACCCCAACGCCGCAGCAACCGAGCGGGCAGAGATGGAAATCCACCTTGCGGAAACGAAAGATTTCATACGCCGCGTGGAAGAGAAGAAAAAAGCCGTGGTGAGGAAGATACCTCGCGGCGTGATACTCACCACGCGCCCCGACTATTGGGACGAAACAGTTAACAACCAATTAAATAAAGTAAAATCATTATGAACGTATGGTACGAATGCCGCATCCGCTATCAGAAGACGGCGGAGAGCGGGAAAGAAAAGAAAGTGTCAGAGGCTTACCTCGTAGACGCGCTGAGCTTCACCGAAGCCGAATCGCGCATCATCGAAAAGATGACCCCTTACATTACGGGCGATTTCAAAGTAACCGCCATTAAGCTGGCAAATATCGCTGAGCTGTTCAAGTCCGGTGCAGAAGGTGACGACAAGTGGTATCGCGTGAAAGCCGCATTCATCACCCTCGACGAAAAGAGCGGGAAGGAACGCCGGAGCAGTTGGTATGCTATGGTGCAAGCCTCGACCACCGAACGAGCCGAACGCCTGTTCCATGAACGGATGAAAGGTACGATGAGCGATTACCGCGTAGAGTCGATAACCGAAACCGCCATCATGGACGTGTTTCCCTTTGCGCTCGACGCTGAAACCGACGAAACGCGATGAAAACCGTTTACGTCCACCCCGCACAGATGCGCCGCATCCTGTCGGGAAACCTCGCGCCCATCGCCACCAGTTACGAGGGCATCCGCCCCGGCGAGCGCATCGAGATAGCCGATACCGATGAAACACTGTCCGTTGTAACCAAAGTGCTGAAAGTGGAACGGCGTGCCGCCGGGTTATTCCGTATCGAGATAGCCGACCCCGCCACCGCCTTCAGCGCGGACGGGAATAACGCAAACCTATAAAAGACAACGAAATGTGGAACAAAAGACCTAAAAAAAAGAACGCCGCCCGCCCATCGAAGCCCGCTGCCACGGCACGGCTCGACCGCGTGTTTTCCGAATACATCCGCCTGCGAGATTCGTTCGCCACGCAATCCGGGCTGTACTTCCGCTGTATCAGTTGCGGGCGCATCCTGCCGTACGCCGAAGCCGACTGCGGGCATTACATAAACCGCCGCCATACAGCTACGCGCTTTGTTGAGGCTAACTGTAACGCCCAATGCCGCGCCTGCAACCGGTTCGATGAGGGAAACATCTACAACTACCGCCGGGGGCTGGTGGAGAAGATAGGCGAAGAGCGCGTATTGTTGCTTGAAAGCCGCAAGAATGAAACATGCCATTTTTCCGCTTTTGAACTGGAAGCGATGGTAACGCACTACCGAAAGGAGGTGAAACGGCTGAAGGAGGAACGGCAATGGAACGCGAGATGATAACGCTGCCTGCCGAAGAATGGGAGGAGATGAAAGGACGTGTAGCCGCGCTCGAACGTCAGGTAATGGCAATCCGCCTGCGCGATACCGATTTCCTTACCGTGGCGGAAGCCTGCGAGCTGCTGCGCGTGAGCCGTACCACCCTGTGGCGTTATCGACAAGAGGGAAAGATACATACACGTGTGATAGCAGGGAAGATGGTAATCAGCAAAACCGAAGTGCAGGAAGCCATCAACCGCGGGCTGATATGACGCGGCGGGGGAGGCGCGGAAACTGCTACGGGGTAATTTCCGGACTTTCCCATAAAAGTGGACCAACTTTTATGGGTTAATTTTCCGCCATCCTCGGCCGCCCTATTGACAATTCACCATTAACCCGACGTAATTATGTTCGACAAACTGATATTCAACATCCGTCTCCGATCGCCCGCCCACGTCCGGCGCGTGGCGGAAACCGAGCACCTGCAATGGTGCACCGAGGGAGAGCGCGGCTGGTGGCAGTCGTCCGCCCTCGAAAACCTCACGGGGCTTTCGGTCAGGATAACGGGCGACCGTATGCAGGTAAAATGCAGCCTGCACAAGCAGTTCACCCGCATCCTCGGCGGACGGTTAGATAACACGGGAATGTTCACCCTGTCCGAAGCCCGCGCCTGCGCTTGTGCCATGTTCGGGCGGTGGGACACCGACGTAGGCAATGCCCGCGTCACACATTTCGAGATAGGCTTAAACCTTCCCGTGAGCCGCGAACCGATGAAATACATCGCGCTTGCCGGAGCGGTGGGAGCAGGGAAAAGCCGCGAAATGTTCTGCGATGCCAATTTTGAGAAGCACCGCCAGAAAACCACCCTCAAGGGACGTACCGTGAAGAAATACTTCAAACTGTACGACAAAAGCCACGAGGCGGAACAGAAACACCGTACCTGCGCCTGCCGCGTATTGCGTGCCGAAACAGTGTACCGCCGTCAAGATGTGACTATGGACGTGTTCCTTTCACCCGAATATTCCGGAAGGCTGGCAGAAACGTTCTACCGGGACTGGGCAAACATCGTGTTCGCCCGGCGGGTGGTGGCGGCAAAGGGAATGAAAGCATCGCAAATGGAACGGGCGGAACGCATCATGAAGGTAGGCGCGGAACGATACGCGCGGGAGGCGTACGACGACTGGAAAGACGGACGCCTCACCGACAAGCAGTACCGCACGATGCGGGAGTTTGCCCGCGACTGGGAAAAAACAAGCAGCCTTTTCACCTTAGAGGCTGACCCTCTGGAGGTTGAATACCGCTCCGCTTTACAGGCGGAGTTCGGCAAAGCCGTTAGGTGATGCCCATACGGTCAAGGCGCAACTACTTGATAATCAATAAAAGGAAAAAACGTTGAAACACGCTAAGGAAACAAGATTTGTTACATTTAGGGTAACTTGTCCTATACTTCCCGTAAGGGAAGTCCTATAACGGGCGTGAAAATAATAATTAAATCAGACATGGAAAAGAGAAAGCGAATTTATATTTCAATCCCCGTCACGGGGAGACCGATGGAGCTGGTAAGAATCAAAGCCGAAGAGGTGAAAACCGAGATACGACGTAGGATGGATATACCGTCAAGCCCCCTCGACCTGACAGAAGATAACGAGCCTTACGCTTCGTGCATGGGCAAATGCGTGGAAGAACTGTTACGCTGCGATGCGGTTTACTTCGTGCGTGGCTGGCAGTCGTCGAAAGGATGTACCGCCGAATACGAGATAGCAAAAATCTACGGCAAGGAGCTGATGTTTGAATAACCGACATGAAAACCGTGATTTACTACGCCACGCCCAATCCCGACGAAATACGCCGCATCCGCCGCGAATATGGCTTGCCCGACGGGATGAACGTAAACGGCGAAACCGAATGCAACCTTCCGGCCGAAACGCTGGAACGCCTGAAGGAAGAAATACGGCGCGGCACGGTGCAGGTACGCCGCAAGCCCGATATAAAGCCGCCAACACCCGTTGCACAACGAAACAGGTACATCAGCCCGCCTCGCCCGCGAAACACCGACGGAAGCGAAAAGAAACCCAAACGCCGTACCCCGGCAAAGCGCAAGCCTGCCGACGTAAGGCAAACCAACATGTTTAACTCCAAACTGACAGAATAAATGAAAACATACATCGAATTTTTAAAAGACAAAATGGCAATAAGCCGAAACACGGGTTTCGAAGTGAAGCCCGAAGAACTTACCCCTTCGCTCTATCCGCATGTAAAGGACACCGTGCGCTGGGCGGTACAGGGAGGATGCCGGGCGATATTCAGCAGCTTCGGTATGCAGAAGACCGTGACGCAGCTCGAAATTATCCGCATCATTCTCCGTCACGAGGGTGGCAAAGGGTTGGTAGTATGCCCCAAGCGCGTGGTGACGGAGTTCACCCATCAGGCGAAAGAACATTTGGGGCTGGAAGTGACCTATGTTCGCACCATGCAGGAGGTAATGGAATGCCCTACCGAAATAATGGTGACGAACTACGAGCGTGTGCGCGATGGGGAGGACGGAGTGCGTATCGAGCCGTCATATTTTACCGTTACCTCGCTTGATGAAGCAAGCGTGCTTCGCGGCTTCGGAACGAAGACCTATCAGGAGTTTCTACCGTTGTTCCGCTCCGTTCCCTACCGTTTCGTTGCTACCGCCACGCCGTCGCCTAATCGCTACAAGGAATTGATACACTATGCGGGCTATCTCGGCGTGATGGATACCGGGCAAGCCCTCACCCGTTTTTTTCAAAGAGACAGCACGAAAGCCAATAATCTCACCCTTTACCCGCATAAAGAACGTGAGTTTTGGACGTGGGTAAGCACATGGGCATTGTTCCTCACCCGACCGAGCGACCTCGGTTATCCCGACACCGGATATGAACTGCCCGAACTGCGCGTGCATGAAGAAGTGGTACGGGTGGATAACTCTACCGCCGGGGTAGACCGCGACGGGCAGGTGAAGATATTCCGTGAAGCGGCATTGGGGCTGGCGGATGCTGCACGTGAACGCCGCGACAACATGTCGGAGAAAGTGGCACGTGTGGTAGAAATCATCAACCGCCCCGAAAACCGCGACGACCATTTCCTGCTTTGGCACGACCTCGAAGCCGAACGTATCGCCCTGTGCCGGGCCATACCCGGATGCAAGGCGGTTTACGGCTCGCAGCCTGAAGATGAGGCAGACCGCACGGTACAGGACTTCAAAGAAGGACGGCTGAAATATCTTGCTGCCAAACCTGAGATGCTTGGCGAGGGATTAAACTTCCAGTACCACTGCCACAAGGCTGTAATGTTCATCGATTACCGTTTCAACGACAAGTTCCAAGCCATAGCCCGCATTTACCGCTTCATGCAGCGTTATCCGGTTGACCTGTATCTGGTCTACGCCGAAAGTGAGGGAGAGATATTCAAGAGCTTCATGCACAAGTGGGCGCAACATAACGAGATGATACGCCGCATGGTGGAAATAGTCAGGGGCGACGGTCTGTTTGGCGAACATGCCACCGAGAAGATGATGCGCTACATGTTCTCATGCCGCGAGGTGCGTCAGGGCAAGATGTGGTGTGCGATAAACAACGACAATGTGCTGGAGTGTCAGCGGATGACCGCCAACTCCGTGGGGCTTATCGTTACAAGCATTCCCTTTTCAAACCATTACGAATACACTCCCACGTACAACGATTTCGGACACAACGAGGACAACGAACGTTTCTTCAAGCAAATGGACTACCTTACACCCGAACTGATGCGTATCTTACAGCCGGGGCGTTTGCTTTGCGTGCATGTAAAAGACCGCGTACTTTTCGGAAACGCCACGGGCGACGGGATGCCCACAATCGACCCTTTCAGCGAAATGACCGTGTTCCACTACCTGCGCCACGGCTTCCGCTACATGGGGCGGATAACGATAGATACTGACGTGGTGCGTGAAAATAACCAGACTTACCGGTTGGGATATACCGAGATGTGTAAAGACGGCTCGAAGATGGGTATAGGGTGTCCGGAATATGTGCTGCTGTTCCGTAAGCTGCCTTCGGACACTTCGAGGGCATACGCCGATATTCCCGTCACGAAAGACAAAAGTATGTATTCACTTGCCCGCTGGCAGATAGACGCACATGCCTCATGGAAATCATCGGGCAACACGCTTCTTACTTACGAAGACATGAAAGGTGCAGGCATTGACAAGATACGTACACTGTTCCGCAACTATGAGCACACACATGTTTACGATTACGAGCAACATGTTGCGTTTGCCGAAGAACTGGAGCAATACGGGAAGCTGCCCCGCACTTTCATGGCGGTAGACCCGGTGAGCAAAAAGCCGTGGATATGGGATGACGTAACCCGTATGCGGACGCTCAACACGCGGCAAAGTCAGAAAAAACGTCAGAACCACATCTGCCCGCTCCAGCTTGACATTGTGGAACGGCTTATCGAACGTTACTCGAACAAAGGTGACACGGTGTTCGACCCCTTCGGAGGAATACAAACCGTACCCTACTGTGCCGTCCGCATGGGACGTTTCGGTATGTCTACCGAACTCAACCATGACTATTGGAAAGACGGAATCTCTTACCTCGCCGAGGCGGAGATGGAAGTAACCGCCCCTACTTTATTCGACATGATGGAGGTTGGCTGAGACTGCCTCTGCTATTATGAACCCCAAACATAACGATTATGGCTAACCAAATTTTTGAAACGACGATAAAAAATTACCTCGACAACCGGGCGCGCGAAGACAGCCTTTTTGCCGAGACTTACAAGAAAGCGAACAAGAGTATCAAGGAATGCTGCCGCTACATCATCAGCCGCGCCCGCAAGTTGGGCGGTACGGCGGTGGCGGTAGATGATGCAACGGTGTACGGATGGGCAGTGCATTACTACGATGAGGACAACATCAAGGTTGAGGCTTCATCCGGGCGTGTGGAGGTTGCAGCCCCCGCCGCCGTGGTGAAACCCGGACCGGCGAAGCCCGCAGCCCCCAAACGGCAGAAGGCAACCAACCATCGGGCGGATGACAGCCTGCAACTTTCATTATTCGACGAACTATGAAGGCGCGGACGAAACTCGAAAGGCGGGTGCTTGAATTGGGCGACCGCCTGCCCGCCCTCAGCAAAGCCAAACGGGAATGGGCGTTCAGCCTGTTCCCCACCTATGGCTTCTACCTGAAAAAAGGCGAAGTGTGGTGCCAGTGTTGCGGGTATCTTGACCGGGTGCTGGTACCTGAGCTGGCGGTAAGCCTCGAAGTGGGACACACATGCCCCCGGTGCAGAAAGACGCTCACCCTGAAACACCTCACCGAAAAAGATTACAAGCATGAAGCGCGGTATGTGTCGTTCATCCAGCGCACGGAGGGCTGGAACGTGGTGCGCACCTTCATGGCGGAACGGGTCAACCCCCGCAAGGGAGAGCCTGCCGGGTACGAAATAAACGAGGTGTACCGCAACTGGGTGAACGATGACGGGCGCGAAGTAGTAACCGCCCGTCCCTACACCCGTTCGCCGTTCTATCTCACGTGGAAAACATGGAAACCGATGCAAATAGCCCGCCATAACCACAGCTGTAACGGGGCATACGTGATGGAGGATATGTTCGACCCATCCGACAACTGGTACTACCCGCGCATGTACGTAACCGGCAAGTTGAGGCGCAACGGCTGGCAGAACCGTTTTCCGGCGATGGACCTGCCGATAGTAGCTGCCATACGGCAACTGCTCACGAACCCCGTGGCGGAAACCATCGTGAAGCAGGGACAGATAAACGTGTTCCGCCACATGCTCCGGCGCGGAGACTACCAACTGCCTTTCCGCCACGCCCTGAACATCTGCCACCGTAACGGGTACATCATTGAGGACGCATCGATGTGGTTTGACTACATGGAACTGCTTTCATACTTCAACCTTGATACGCATAACGCCCGCTACGTGTGTCCCGCCGACCTCCGCGCCGAGCATGACCGGTTGGCGCGCAAGAAAGGCGGCTTGGAAGCCCGCCGCAAGGAAGCCGAAAGGATGAAAAAGATGAGGCGCGATGAAGAGAAGTATGCCCGTGACAAGGCAGCATTCATCGGTCTTGCGTTCACCGACGGCACGCTCACCGCCCGCGTGTTGGGCAGCGTGCGCGAGTTCCTTGAAGAAGGCGATGCCATGCACCATTGCGTCTACGCGCAATCCTATTACACCCGTCCCGACAGCCTGATACTTTCCGCCACCGTGGGAGGCAAGCGGATGGAGACGGTGGAAGTGTCGCTGCGCACGTTCCGCATCGTGCAGAGCCGCGCGGCGTGCAACGGCGTAAGCCCGTACCATCACCGCATCATCGGGCTGGTAAACAAGAATATGAACCTGATAAAAGAAAGGAAACAAGAACAATGGAAGAAACAAACCACATGAATACGCTGACGAACATCGTGTACATCCTTGCCGATGTTCTCGAAACAAACCTTATGGACATGGAGCAGGAGTACCGCCGCCACGGATACGCTCTGCGCCACGAGGCAAAGCGGCAGTTCAACGCCGCCATACACGCCATACGCAGCCTGAAAGCCGACATCAGCCGCAAATGCACACCCTCCGAGCAAGAGAATTTCGGCAACGATGCCGACATGGTGAACGCCTTGCTGCTCATGCTGCTCGACCGCACGGGAGACGACGACATGCAGGCGTTCAAGTTCTTTGATTACATCAAGTCTTTCCCCTCGAAGCTGGGGCTTGACTTGCAGGTAGACGGGGCATTCGCCCATTTGTTCGACAGCCAAAACAAGCAGGCGTTATGAGACCGAAAGGAAACGGATTGGTAGAGCTTGTTGACGAAAAGCCCGGTAAGGAACGAGGGTTCTTTTGCATGGACTTGGTGTCATTTATGTGGGATGATGCAAGCGTGAAGGGGTGGGACGCATGGCACGGCAGGTTTGTACAAGCCCAAGCCGGACGGTGCGCCTACCGTGACAGATGTCTGCGATATAAACGGACGATGGAGAAACAGAAAAGAAAAGGAATACAATTTGAATTATTTGATTGAATTTCTTTTATGAAGAGCAACCATCTATCTGTTGTAGAATTATGAATATTATCGATAGGATAAAAGATAAAATTAACAATGCTATACCCGTCCTATATATTTTTTTCATTTTTCTATTGTTCAGTTCCATTAAAGTATCAGAACCTGCTTGAGAAGGGTTGTAGTAAGCCCTGTTAAGAGACTTCATTGCTTTATTAAAGCTGCTAAAAGAATTAACAGGTACTTTGTGCCTATCTGCGTATGTGATGAGTAATGTGCTTAAAAAGCTAAATAATGGAATAAGAACAGATATGATAAGAAGCATACATTTCATCTTTTTCGCAATTTGAATTTATTGTAAAGCAACAAGGTGATATAAAACAAATAATATATCACCTTATTTATTTATAATCCTTTTTTTCTCTTTTCTTCTAAAGAAAATGCTTCACCACATACAGGGCATATATAGTCGCCTGTGTGTGTTCCTAAGTAATATTCTTTTTCCAATCCATAAGGATGGTCGCATTTTAAATCAGGATTATTTTTTAATTTAGCTTCCCATTTTTCTTGCAATTCTTTTGCTCTTTCAACAGTCATTTTCATAACAACTAAATTTAAAGTATAAAAAATTAAAGTTATACTGAAACAGTCTTGTTTGCAAAGTTTATTCTTACGCCCCCCAAAAAACTGACAGCCTCACAAGATAGCAGCCGAAGCCTTTTTCATAGCATCCCCAAGTTCAGAGAGCGCGAGCGAAAGCGTTTTCAGTTCATCAGGGGTGAAGTCAGCAGGTTTCCCGTTTATCAGGTTTCCGTTGATGCGCTGGTAAAGCCATTGCCGAGACTTTCCGAAGTAATGTTCTGCGATGTACGACATGGAGGCGAACGTCATCACGCCGTCTAACTTCTGTTTCCTTTCGGCTATTTCGGCAAGTTTACGGGCTTCATCTGCCGCCTTGCGTGCTTCTGCCACGTATTCTTTAACAAAATCTTTCCTTTCGCTTTCGGAGAGCGATTCCACATACGCTTTAAACCGCCGTTTGTGGTCGGCTTTCTCCTGTTCCGTCCGTGCGTTGGCGAAATCTTTTTTCCATCTTACAAGTTCTTCGCGTGCGTTCATAATCGTTTATTTTTTTGCTTGAAGAAAAAGGCAGCCCCGCTATGGGGAGCCGCCTCTTTCTTTCAGCTTGTTTTTGGCTTCAATAAGGTCGTCAAGCGTCTCATTGATGCTTTCTTCAGGCTCCTCTTCCGATAGCCAGCCGCTTTCGCGTATGGCGTCCCAGTTGAGGGAAAAGAAGCTAAGGTCTTGCTCCGCAGCTTCTATCCGAGCCTTTAGCTCTTCTTGGTCATCAAACATTGTGCACTTTGTCTTAAATGACAATGCAAATATAATAACCTTTTGGTAATTATCCAAATAATACGGTTCGTTTTTCATTCGCCCGGCTCGCCGAAATAACGTATGAACGCTTCATGCTGCAACGGGGTAAGGATGCGCTGCCCTTTGGCGTAATGCAGTTCGCCGAGGCGGCGGCGCAGGTCGGCGTTCAGTTCCACCCACCGGCGGAGCTGGGTAACGGCGCTGCGTGGAGTGCTGTGGGGGAAATACATGCAGGCAAGTTCGGTCAGATAGATTGCTTTCATTCATTCTCTTTTAAAACTTATGAATATATAACGTGGAAATAACGAAAAGACTACCCCGCAGTAAATGAAAAATTACTATGGGGTAGTGTGGTAACTACTGCGTGGTAGTCGGCGGATTACCGCGTGGTAATCCGTGCCGGGTTTTTACAGTCCGCCGTCTTCACCGCCACCGCTGCCGCCTCCGGGCGTGGAAGCCTCCTGCTTCAGGCTTTTCACTTTCCGGAACTGGAGGTTCTGGAGGTTGAGCTGCCCGCGTAACCCCACGCCGGGGCGGAACTGGAGGTTTACCCGCGTGATGTTGGAAGGGGTAAACGCTTCTTCGCTGTCCGCTCCTTTGCTGCATACTTGGGCTTGAAACGAACCGAGGTTTTCCAACCGCACGATTTCGCCTTTTGCGATGTGCTTGCTCAAGTGTTTCACGAGAGCGCGGATTACGTTGAGTACGTCACCATCGGTCAGCGTGGTGGCATACGAAATCTCATCGGCAAGCTCGTTGATTTCTATCACTCCCGCCGCTTGTGCTTTGGCGTAATATTTCATCGGTGCTTCGGGGTCTTGCGGGTTTTTCATCGCCGCTACTGAATAATGTATTGCCATAAAATGAAAAATTAAAAGTGAATAATGAATAATGATTGGTTAACAGTGAACAGTGAATAATGAAAAACTATTAACTCTCAACTAACACTTGTGTCATGACGGGGCAAAGGTAGGCACACCATCGGGCAGCGGGTTGGCAAGTGTGCCGGTACGCACGGTTATTGGCTGAAAAATCCGTATTTTTGCAATATCAGGTAACAACGTTAAAGAAAATATTCCGCACAATGAACAAATGTAAATACGTCCGCCTCTCGGCACGGGTCACGCTTGCCGATTACAAGAGGCTTGAAGAGATACGCCGCAAGTACGGTTTCAAGTCCATCTACCAGATACTGAATTACCTTACGTACAGCTTCCTCCGCGTTGCGGACAGGGAACACGACACGATAGCCGAACCCGTCCCCGAAGAGATAGAGCGCATGTTCGAGGATTTGGGTACGCCCGCCCTGCCCGTGCGCTACCGCCGCGCCCGCCCGGTGAGGAGGTCGGCAAACCTATGAGCCGCAATGAAGATTACCGCCGCCTCATCACCTCGCCGGCGTGGCGGAGGCTGAGGGCGCAGAAGATGGCACGCAGCCCGCTGTGTGAAGACTGCCTGCTGGAAGGGCGTACCCGCCTTGCCACGGAGGTACACCATGTAACACCCATCGAGCGCGGACGCAGCGCGGAAGAGATGGAAAAGCTGGCTTTCGATGCGCATAACCTGCGCAGCTTGTGTGAAAAATGCCACCAAAATGCGCATAAAATGTCGAAAAATAGAGGGAAAAAAACCATAAAAGAGCGCAACGGGCGCGAGGTTCGCCGCTTCGTGAAACGGTGGCTTTAGGGCGGAGTTTCGCAGCTACAACATACCGGGGGCTGTTTTTTATGGAGGCCGCCCGGCGTGTAACCCCGCCCGCCTTAGTGTTTACACGCGCGGGATGTTTCAGTCGCCGGGGGGTAAGGATGTTTTTCGGTTAAAGCAAACGATAGTAGTATGGATGAAATAAAGAAGACAGAACAAAAGATACGAAAGGCGTTGAAAAATCAGGGTAACTACTCGAAAGACCTTGAACTGTGCATCACGATGGCGGCGGGTTCGTTCCGGGCTTTTATGCTTGCATTGCACGATGTAGGGCAGCTCAGCGAAACGTTCGTCAGCGAAGTATCGCGCGAGGGCAATGTACGTCTCGTGCCGCACCCGGCGTTTCGCGTGCTGAAAGATGCACAAGAGATGGTACGCCGCTCGTTGCGCGAACTGGGTCTCACGCTCGGAACGCTTTCGACCGATGAGGACGACCCGTTCGACCGCATGATAAAAGACGTGGAGGAGGTGGATAGCGAATGACACTCGACGAACTGGAAAAACAACGGTTAAGGGATTTGAAGAACCGCGCCGCCGCGAGCTTGCAGGCGATGAGGCTCGACGCTTACCCGGCGTTGGCGTGTGCCGACAGCCGGATTTCGGCGTATGTCGAAGAAGTACGCTGCCATCCTTCGCGCCATAACCTGTACGAACTGCTGGCGGTGGAACGGTTTATGCGCCTGCAAACTCGTTACGAGTTCCGCCCCGCAGAGGTAAAGCGGTTCGTGGTATTTTACGAATCGCTGCTTTTTAACGGGGTGAAAGGGCGCACGCGCTACCGCCTTACCCCGATACAGGTGTTTCAGTTTGCCAGCATCCTCGGTTTTTGGCGCACGGCGGAGAAACGCCTGTGCCGTACCGCCCTGTTGTTCGTTCCGCGCAAATTCAGCAAAACCACCTCGGTAGCCTCTCTCGCCATTTATGACCTGCTTTTCGGTGATGCTAATGCACAGTCTTATGTAGCCGCCAACTCATACAAGCAGGCGCAAATCTGTTTCGGAGAGATAAAAGGCATCTTAAAAAACATGGATAGGCGGATGAGGCGTTTCAAGGTAAACCGTGAAAAGGTGTTCAACCTTACGCCGGGGCGGAACAGCTTTGCCGAATGCTTGGCATCGAAACCCGACAAGCTGGACGGTCTGAATTGTTCGCTTGCCATCATTGATGAATATTCGCAGGCGGACAGTGCGGACCTGAAAAATGTGCTTACTTCGTCTATGGGAACGCGCGTAAACCCTCTTACGGTTATCATCACTACTGCGAGCGATAAAATGGACGGACCTTTCCACGCCGAGCTGCAAGGTTACAAAGACGTATTAGAAGGAAAGTATGAGGATGACAGCATATTTGCACACATTTTCGAACCTGATATTGACGATGCGGAAGATTCGCCGCTGACGTGGGCAAAGGTGCAGCCCCACATGGGTATTACTGTACAACCCGATTATTATGAATTGGAATGGAAAAAGGCGGAACGTTCGTATGCCGACAAAAAGACGTTTCGCACGAAGCTGCTCAACCTCTTTGTTACGGACGACGCGCGGGCGTGGATTACGGCGGATGAGGCGCGGGCGTGCCGGTGCCGCCTCGACTTGGAGCGCGTAGAGGGAGGTCCGCTTACGATGGTTGCCATCGACCTTTCGGTACACGACGACTTCTCTGCCGTTACCTATAACCTGTACGATGACGTGGCGCGTACCTTCCACCTGCATACCGATTATTACTTTCCTGAAGGTGCGCTTGACAAACATCCCAACCGCGAACTGTACCGCCGGTGGGCGGACAGCGGGTATCTGAACCTTTGTGCGGGCGACGTGATAGACTACGCGCGGATAGTGGCGGACGTGCTGGAGCGCAGCCGCACGCTGCGTATCGCAGGCGTGGGGTACGACGCTTACAAGTCGCAAGAATGCGTGAACATGCTGGCAGCCGCCGGATTCCGCGACGTGCTGAAAGCCGTCCCACAGACGTACGGTGCGTTCACCTCGCCCGTCGAATCGTTCGAGTACGCCCTGCGCACGGGCAAAGTGTCATTTAACGACAACCCTGTGAACTGGTACTGTTACGGTAACGCCGTACTTGACTACGACCGCAACGAGAACAAGAAGCCCATTAAGATAGGTGACAACCGCAAGATAGATGGCGTGATTACCAACCTTATGACATTCTACTTATTTAACAACTACGAGCGGTAATAGTGCCACCAAAATACAGCCGAACCCCCGGTTTATAAAACATAGTGAAACCGGGATATGAAAATGTATATTGAAGCTGATGACATCAAGAAACATCTGAACATTGACTATGACGAAGACGACGGCTACCTGACGCAACTCGTTGAGGCGGCAGAATCAGCCATAGAGCGATTCATACAGCAGCCGTTAGAGAAACTGGAGGACGAGAATGGAGACATTCCCGCCGCCCTGAAACATGCCGTCCGCCTCATGGTGGGGGGCTTTTACGCCAACCGCGAGCCTGTGGCATTCGCCACCGCGACCGAAATCCCTTTCGGGCTGATGTTCCTTATCATGCAATACCGTAAACTCACATAAACCATGCAGGCAGGATTATTGAAAGAATGGATAGAGATAGAGCGCGAAACCGTGGAACGCGACATTTTCGGCGGCGAAACGCGCAAGTGGGAAACGGCTTTCAGGAAGAAGGCGCGCATACAGTTCCGTAATGGCGACCAGACACTTGAAAACCGTGAAACGGTGCATACCATTGTCAATACAGTGACCATCCGTTACCAACCGGGAATAGACCGGAAAATGCGCCTGAGCTGGGGAGGCGAGAAATACCGCATCCTTGCCGTAGACCGCAATAGGCAGGAAATGAGCCTTGTAATAAAATGTGAATTAATTAATAAATAACGAACAATGAATAATTAACTCTTTACTAATGGGACTGATAAAAAATACATGGGAACGGATAACCGGAAAGGAGGAGCTGCGGCGAACCATATCCGCGCTTGAAAACGACCTGTCCGAATTGCGAAGTTCCGTAACCGGATGGTACGGGAACAGCGACATTCAGGTTACTACCGCCAACGGTGCCGCATCGCCCACCACCGCCATGAAACTGGCGACGGTGTACCGTTGCATCTCCATCGTGTCGGGTACGGTGGCATCGCTTCCGCTCCAGATAAAGAAGAAAGCCGCCGGATATTGGAGCGTGGAAGAGACCGGGCGACTTGCCACGATGCTTGCGCTGAAACCAAACGAACGGCAGACGAGCTTCGACCTCGTGCGCAACGCCGTGATACAGATGCTCATGCAGGGAAACGCTTACATCTATCCCGAATGGAACACGCGGGGCGGAATCCGCCGCCTCGTGTTGCTCAGTCCGGGTACGTGTACGTATGACAAAGAGCTGAACGTGTACGTGGTGAACGACTTTACAAACCGCGTGTTCGGCACGTTCGACGCTGACGAGATGATACATCTGCGAAACCTTTCGGTGGACGGCGGATATACGGGCGTAAGTACGCTTGCATACGCGGCAAAGGTACTGCGCATCTCCACAAAGAGCGACGACAAGAGCGAAGAGGTGTATTCGCCCGGCGGGACGCGACGAGGTTTTATCACGGGCGACAACAGCGTGGCAAAAGGCGTGGGGCTGTATCAGGACGCGGAAGTGAAGAACTCTGCCGACCGCATAGAAAAAGAGATAGATTCGGGTAAACGGGTTATGAACATGCCGGGCGGGTTGGATTTCAAACCGCTCGACTTCTCGCCGGCCGATACGCAACTGATAGATAACAAGAAATTCGGCGTACTGGAGATATGCCGCTTTTTCGGGGTGCATCCCGACAAAGTATTTGCCGGACAGTCTACGAACTACAAGGCTTCGGAAATGTCGCAGGTACTGTTCATGTCGGACACGCTTCAACAGATATTGAAGCAATTCTCAATGGAGTTTACCGCCAAACTTTTCGTGCCAAGCCAGTACGGACGCTACCGTATCGGTTTTTCGGTGGAGGACTTTTACAGTACCGACCTGATGACGCTCGCCTCTTTTACCGAAAAGAACATTGCTACGGGCGTATGGACGATAAACGAGGCACGGAAAAAGCGCGGATATGCACCCGTTCCCGGCGGTGACGAAGTGTTAATGAGTGCTAATTTGATACCCGTAGGCTACAAACGTGCGGAAGTAAACCCGAAAAGTGCCACCAATTCCGGCGGTACGCAGGAATAATAAGGACACAAAGATTTTGGAACGATGGAAATAAGAAGTTTTGGAAACAACGCCGCCCCGCGCATCGATGCCGGAGGGCGGGCGATTGAAGGATATGCGATAGTGTTCGGTCAGGAAAGCGAAGTAATGTACGACCGACAACGCAAACGCCGGTTTACCGAGGTGATACAGCCGGGAGCAGTAACCGAAGAACTGCTGAAACGCAGCGATGTAAAAGCCTTGTTGGAACACAATGCACAGCGGCTGCTGGCCCGCAGTTTCAACGGCGTAGGCACTCTTACGCTTTCTATTGACACTTACGGCGTAAAATACCGCTTTGAAGCCCCTAACACGCTGGATGGCGATTACGCCGTGGAGATGGTACGCCGTGGAGACCTGTTCGGCTCGTCATTCGCATACGCCACAAACGAGCGTGCAAACGTGCGCTATGAAAAGCGTGCAGACGGAATGCTGATGCGGTACGTGGAGCGGATAGACTGGATAGGTGACGTAAGTATAGTGTCCGACCCCGCATACATGGGTACGGATGTGACCGTAAGAAGCCTTGAACAGTATTACCCGGAAGATGCACCCGATGAAAGCTGGAAAGACACGGTAGCACAACTGAGGAAGCTGGCGGAAGAATGAATAACGGACAATGAATGATTAACTGTTAATAAACAAATGATTATGAAGAAGAAAGAAATGATTAAACGCATCCGCGAAATCAACGCGCGGTTCAAAGGACTGGCAGATACTTGTGAAGCGGAAAAAAGAAACCTGACACCGGAAGAGGTGGAAGAGAAAAACGCTTTGGAAGCGGAAAAAAACGTGTTGGAATTGCGCCTGCTCCAAGCGGAACAGCCGGGACGCATACCTGAAGAAAACCGTGAGAACCGCAGCCGTGCATTCGTGGAATGCGTGCGCGCCCTGAAACGGGGACAGATGGGCGACAACGCCCCTGAAGAATACCGCTCGCTGCTTGATGACGACGGGCTGATGATTCCGCTTACGCGCGATGTGACCGACAGTGCCGCTGCTGCCGCAGTAATCCCGCTTACCATAGGCGACGTTATCGAACCGCTCGAAAAAGGTCTGATACTTGACAAGGTAGGCTGCAAGATGCAGTACGGCATTGTAGGTACATGGCAATTCCCCGTAGTGGCGGGCGGTGTGGAAGCCGAACTTCAGGATGAGAATGTAGAGTTGACCGACAAGAAAGTGGATATAAGCAAGATTACGCCCACCCCGCGCCGCGTAGGCATTACTATTCCGGTATCGAATCGTGCTATTGACCAGTCGGGAGGCTTGATACTTGATATTGTACGCCGCCAGCTTTACATGTCGTTAGCACGACTGATGAATAAATGGATGTTCAGCAAAACGCAGTTGTCGAAAGCATCGAAAGGCTGTTTTGTGGATGCTTACACTACGCCAAAAGTGACTTGCAAAGGCGAAGTCCCCACATGGGCGGAGGTGCTTCAGGTTGAATCTGCCGTGTTAGAACAGGGTGTAATCGTTGACGGTTCGGCATGTTGGGTATGTACCGCCTCGATGGAAGCCAAATTGAAAGCCGCCCCGAAAGATGAAGGTTCGGGTCGTTTCATCTTGGAAGACGGGAAAATAGACGGCTACCCGGTATATGTTACCGAATTTGTGGAAAAAGACATGCTGGGCTTCGGTGTGTTCTCTTACGAGCTGGTAGGTCAGTTCGGCAATATGCGCATGACGGTCGATTCAACTTCGGCAGCCGTGGCAAAGAAGAACCTTACTTACTTCGTGTTCAATACCGATTTCGACATGCTTACCCTCCGTCCGGAAGCGTTTGCCGTGGGCAAAACCACCGCTGCGGGAGTAGGCGGATAAAGACCGGTAAATGGCAAAAAGAAAATCCATAAACTCCGCACAGGGCAAAGACGGGCTTTCGTTCGAAGTTGACGTTGAGGCGGTAAACCGCCAGCTCGAAGCCCACCGCATGACCTCGCAAGAAGCAAGAACAGCCATCTTGCGAGGTTTCGCCTCAGCTATGGGGCTGATACGGAACGAAGCGGTGAAAAACTTGTCGGCGGTGCAAGGCAGAGACGGGCGGATAAACGCCCGCCCGCTGAAACGCTTCATTCGGCGTGGAACGTATAAAGACCTGAGCGGGGCATACATCAGCATTACCGGACGAAGTTCGAGAGCGCAACGCAGCTCCCTCTACAGGAGCGGGGCAAAGGATATAGGCTTTGTCTTGAAATTCTTCGAGAACGGAACGCGCGAACGTTATACCAAACTTAAGGTGGGACACAAGCCGCGCTATACCGGGAAAATCCGGGCATCGCACTTCTTTTCGCAGGCAGTAACAGCAAAACAAGGCGAAGCACAAGCCCGGCTGATGGAATTTATAGAGAAACAGATTATAAGCATAGAACGAAAACGGAAATGAGCCTCAGTATATCACAACATATAAAAAGCAAGCTGTCTGCCTCACGGGAACTGACAGAAGCCATAGGCGAACGTATGTACCCCGTAGCGGTAGCGGCTGAAACCACCTTCCCCTTCATTGTCTACGAACGCACATCCGTAACCCCGAACCACACGAAAGACGGAAGCCCCGGCGACACGGTGGCGGCAAACGTCTACGTCTTTTCGGGGAATTATGCCGAATCGGTAGCCATGGCGGAGCAGGTACGTACCGCGCTCGACGGTTCAGGCGGCAGGTATGCCACGTTTGAGGTAGAAGACTGTTACCTGACCGATGCGGATGAGGCATTTGCCGATAACGTGTTCATGCAACAACTATCATTTACAATCAAAACCTACGAATTATGAGGAAAGCACTGAAAGGAAAAGACTTCATGGTATTTGTGGGCGGAAAGGCGATAGCCCTTGCTACAAGCCACACGCTTACGCTGAACGCCGAGACCTCCGACATTTCATCGAAAGACAGCGGAATGTGGAGCGATTCGGAAATTACCGGAATGAATTTTGAGATAAGTTCCGAATCCATCGGATCTGCCAAAGAGGAAGAAGCTGTAGACATCAGTTATGAGGAACTGTTCGATATGATGCTGGCGGGTGAACCCGTAGATGTAATATGCGGCATACCCAAGAACCAATCGAACGACGGAGTTCCCGAAACAGGATGGACCGTACCCGACGGAAGCACGCAAGCTTACTATAAAGGCAAGGCTTTGATAACGAACTTGCAACTCGCAGGCCAGTCAAAAGAGAACTCAACCATCTCCGCCACCTTCACGGGCAAAGGCAAACTGGCTAAAGTGACAGGAGGCGTGGGAGGATGAGAACTGTAAGCATATTCGGCAAAGAATACAACCTGAGTTTCGGGCTTCGGGTATTGTTCAAATACGAGCTGCTTACGGGGCATCCTTTTGCCGCCGGAACGCTGGAAGATTCGTACCGGCTGATGCACGCTGCTCTGCTTGCGAACAATGATGATTATGCCCTGACGTTTGACGAACTGATAACCGCTTGCGATGATGACCCCACGCTGTTCCCTGTTTTCATGGAGATGGTGGAAGATTCATCGAAGCGTGCCGCACAAATTAAAAAAAAAGCGGCTCGGAAAGCGGCAGCCCGGTAAGCGTGGTTTCGCTGTATGAAGAGATAGTGGGGCGCGGTGGTATCGCGCCCGATTATTTTTTCGACCGGATGGATTTTGCCGAATGCGTGGCGTTCCTGAACGGGATGAGGCGCAAGGAGCGGGCGGAACTGGAACGCACGAGGCTTGTGATGTGGGCGTGCCTTTCGCCGTGGTCGAAACAAAGGCTTTCGCCCGAAGACATCCTGAAGCTGGACGAAACGCCCGAAACAACCGCTTCCCCTCCGGCATCGCACCGAGAAACGGAACAGCTCATGAAACAGGCAATGGAACAGCTCAGGGAACGGGCGGAAAGAATAATGGCAATTAATAATGAATTAATGAATAACGGATAATTAAAAAAATGGCAGATTTATTTACCCGGTTACTTCTCGACACGAAAGGGTTCGACAGAAACATCACCAAAGCACAGAAGGAAGTGGGTGCGTTCGCTTCCGTATCAAAAGGCGTATTCGGCGGACTGGCCAAATTCGGCGGATATGTGGCGGCATTCGCAGGAATAAGCACTTCCATCCATGCCGCTGTAACCGCCAACATGGAGTTTGAAAAATCACTTTCAACCCTACGGGCGATAACGGGCGTAACGGCGGAAGAGCTGAACTACTTCCGTGCCGAAGCCATACGCATGGGCATGGATTCAACTCAATCAGCCACGCAGATGGTGGAGGCTTTCAAGCTGATAGGCGGACAAATGCCCGAACTGCTGAAAAACAAAACCGCGCTTACGCAGACCGCCGAAGCTGCCGTTACATTGGCTGAGGCTGCCGAACTTGATGTGCCAACTGCCGCCAAAGCCCTGACAGGTGCGCTTAATCAGATGGGGCAGTCGTCAAACCACGCGCGGGAGTATATCAACATCCTTGCAGCCGCTTCGCAAGAAGGTGCTGCCGAAATCCCCTACCTGAACGCCGCCATTGAAAAAGCCGGAGGTACGGCTACCGTAGTGGGTGTAAAGTTCGGCGACCTTGTGGCTTCCATCGAAGCCATCGCCCCGCGCGTAACCGAAGCGTCAACCGCCGGAATCAGTCTGCGTAACGTGTTCCTTACGCTCGAAAGTCAGGCAGACGCACGTTTGCGCCCTTCAGTGGTGGGATTATCGAAAGCCCTTGAAAACCTCGCAGCGATGAACCTCGACGCTACGCAAATGACAAAGATGTTCGGACGCGAAACGGTGACAGCCGCCATCGCCCTGCTGCAAGAACGTGACAACTTCGAGGAACTGCGTAAGAAGATAGTCGATACAAACGCCGCCTACGACATGGCACGCACCAACAACGATAACCTTGCGGGTTCGGTAAGCAAGTTGGAAAATGCTTGGGCATCGTTGGTAAACTCTTTTTCCAAATCGAACGGCTTCCTGCAATGGGTTATAGACGACATCACTTACTTGGTGAACAAGGTGACCGAACTGACCATGAGCGCCGACGAACTGGCGGAACGCAAATACGCCGGCGAAAAACAAACAGAGGTAGATGAATCGAACAAACGCATACGGGCGTACATGGATAGCGGCATGACGAAAGAGCAGGCCCTCAACAAAGAAATATTGACTGCTAACACGATGTACCCCGAAGCGGCGGCATTGGAAGTGAGGAAACGGCAATTAGAAAAACTGACAAAGCAGGCAACCCAAGAAAGACTGTTAAGTTTTAACGATGTAAGCAGTCCTGAAACAGCAAAAGCCATGCTTGAAATGAAAAAGTTGGTAGAGCTGTCGCAACGCGAATACCTGATGCGCCAAGCCATTTACGACAACGTGGAAGCTCAACGCAAGGAGATGGAAGCCGCCGCAAAAGCGCAAGAAGATATAAACAAAGAAACTGCCAATGCCGCTAATCCGGACATTCCCCGTATAGGCAGTGCCGCCTACTTAGACAAAGAAATAACCGCCAAACGGAAAGAAGTATCGCTTGCCATCAGCGATAAAGACCGGCTGAGGCTGTCGCAAGAGCTTGACGAATTAGTAAAGCAACGGCGGTACATGGACTTGGAAATAAAGTATAAAACGGACTTCATCTCTGATACCCGCCAACGCAAAGACATGGCAAAGGCGATGAAAGAGTTTCGGGACATGGCACAGCTTCCGGATTTCAGCAATGAAAAGATTCAACCTCTTAATCTAAAACTCCAGACAAAAGAAGCAGAAAACTACGCCAACACATTAGGAAGTATAGCAACCGCTATACAATCAGTGGGAGCTGTATTTAGCACAGAGAGTAATGGAATGCTCCAATATTTTGCAAATATCGTAAGTGGGGCGGCACAAGCAGCAACTGCTATTTCTGCTCTCATTCCAATCAAAAAGGCAGAAGCCAACGCCAATATGGAAGCTGCGGCTACAGGAGTGGCAAGTTCCGTAGCAGGGATTCCCTTTGTGGGGGCTATAATGGCTGTATCTGCTGTGGCTTCGCTGGTAGCAGCTATGGCGACTATACCCCAATTTGCCGAAGGTGGAATAGTAGGCGGCTCATCGTTTTTCGGCGACAAACTACTGGCCCGCGTGAACAGCGGGGAGATGATACTCAACCGTGACCAGCAACGCACGCTGTACAGCCTAACCGAGACTGACCGCGCGGCATCGGTCAACATCGGATTCGACAAAGTAAGAGGCTCTGACATTTACCTCTCACTTAGTAATTACATGAAAAAAACAGGAAAGAAATTATGAGTTACGGAACGGTTTACACACTTCCCTTTAAATCAATAAAAGGGAAAGACCATCTGATAAAGATAGAGCGAGAGGGATATGCAGGCGCGGCTACGGAATTGAAGGGGCAACGCTCGCCCTTTACGGTATCAGTAGACGGAGAAGACGGATTCATTTACCAACCAGCCCGATTCAGTACCGCCACGCTTTCCATCTTCGGCGGAGATTACCTGCAAGACCTCTTTTCTACCGATTACCGGATGCACCGCGTAACGCTGTATGAGGGCGGCGTGGCGGCATGGTGCGGCTTTATCAAGCCGGAAATGTACACGCAGGACTACCGCAGCGTAAAGTTCCCGCTTGATTTGGAATGCTACTCTGCCATGTCGGTATTGGAATATATCGACTACAAACAGCAGGGCGATACACGCGGTTTTGTCAGCCTCTGGGATTTGTTGAAACACTGTATCTCGGAATCGCGCGGACAGTACACGGCGGTTTATCTGCCACACGTGTACGGGAAAGACAAAACAGCTTTCGAGGCGTGGGAAAACCCGCTGGCGCAGATGAGCGTGTCGGAACAGAACTTCTTCGATGAGGACGATGAACCGATGAAGCTGAAAGAAGTGTTGGAGGAAATCATGAAGCTGCTTAACTGGACGTGTGCCGACTGGCAGGGAGAATTGTATTTTACGGACGCTGACAATGAAGACGGCGACTACTACAAGTATAATCCCGCCCTGACGGAATACACAAAAGCAAAGGCAAACTCCGTAACCGTGCAGGAAGCGGGATTCGCCGGGGCTGACCACACGCTCGACATCGTGCCGGGATATAACAAGGTAACTGTAAGATGCAGCAACTACCCGGTAGGCGACGCACTGCCGGAACTGTCGTTCGACGATATGGAAACCATCGGAGAACAAGTCAACGACCGGGATTTTCCGGTAGGTCAGATTTCAAAGACCGTCACTCTGCGCCCGGCGGAATACAGCAAAATACGGATGAACGCATTCCGATGGAAGCGGTATGGTACGGATAACAGCCTTACACCACTGGATATTGAAGAAGAAAAAAAGTTATATAAAGAATCTCCGAATGAAATAGTAGGCGCAGTTCCCGAACAATATGACACCATAGAAAAGGACGAAGACGGGAAACCGGAGCGTACAGATTATGAATTAAAGGAAAGAATCAGAATAGACCTTGCATCCATAGAGTTTGGAAATCCCGGAGCCACAATACCTACGTTTACAAAATTCGTTTATCGGGGAAGAAGTAATACAGAACTTATGCGGATAAACGGAGTTACAGCATCTTACCGTGGAGGAGCGTTCTCTATTTCTTTCAAAATGTCTATGAGCATATCTTTCAGTCAATTAGGAGGAGATACGCTTAACTCTTATGATTTCCATTTTCGCCTGAAAATAGGAAACACATATTATCACGGGAATAGTAACGGGAACTACTATTGGGACACCAATTCGGAAGAGGTAGCGGAATATAGTAACAACCTTGAAATGGACTGGGAAGATGAGGCCATGAAAGGGAGTGGAAAGGCTTCAAAATTCAATGGCACATATAGTTTGATAACATCAAGAGAACTCGGAGACGGGTTCGATGGGATGGATGGGTTCATCATCAAATTACCCGAAGACCGGATTCTGTCAGGGGAACTGGAGTTGGTTATATTTGCACCTGATATAGTCATGGAGTACGCGAAATCTCCCAGCTCGATAACACTTACGGATTTTAGTTTCACTTATCAGGATAAGAAAAAAGAAGGTGATGATTCAGACCGTATATACGAAAACATAGTAAATGAAAATTATATCAATGAATTGGATGAGATAGAATTTAAAATATCATCTTACAACAATGACGGTTCGTGTCATTCTAAAGTCCTGTTAGGCAAAAATTACCTCGAAGATAATCTTTATTGCGGTATAACCGGCGGGAATATCCGCCCCGAAGAGTTGTTGATACGCCGCATCATAGACCATTACAGTGCCACCAAAATAAAACTTACGCAAGTATTGAAAAAGGCAGCCATAAAGCCTTTCACCATTTTATCTGATAAATACATGGATGATAAGAAGTTTATGAACATCGGAGGGGAAATAGATTATAAAATGAACAGATTTACTTGCATAATGCTGGAGATATGAAACAAGTAGACATACGTACACGTACCGTACCCAACCGTCCGCGCAGTGGCAACTATCCCACAGGCTCCACCGTATCCGTTGGCGGAGGCGGCAGCTCGTCTACCATCATCAATGAGGGTGGCGGAATGGACTTGGCAGAAGCCCGCAAACATTTCCTTTCACGCACAAATGATGATACGGCTGCCGGAATCATCAACTTCTCGAAAGGTTTGCGAATATTGTCTGACTTAATCAACAAACTGTTTAAAGAAAATACAGAAGGTGACATGTCGGACGAAAGTATTATGACATCACTCCGTGTACTGAAAGAAATAGCAGACAATAACGATAAGCTGAAGGAGCTTTTCTTGCGCAAAGACCAAGAAGATACCACCAACTACCTGATCAACTTGTTGGGCGGGGTCATTGCGCCTTTCATCCAATCACCCGATTTTGTTTCGGGCATGATGGGAACGGGGTTTACCTTGAAAAGGGACGCTGACGGGACGACATACGCCGAGATTGACAGGCTGCTGGTGCGCATGAAAGCAATATTTCAGGTATTGGAAATAATGCGCACGGAAGTAGGCGGGGCGACAATGATGTTCAACGCCTCCGGCGCACGCATCACGGTTACGAAAGTGGAACGTATAGACAAAGTGCCGTTCTACTATTCAGACGGTGCGGCAAAATACTATTCGGACGGTGCAAGGGCATACGTGCAGCCGTCAGAACACGGTGCGGTGTACCGCTGCTATTTCCTTTCCGATGACGGGGACACTGCCATAAAGAACCTTTTCCACGCCGGAAACCTCGCCCGCTCGCAGAGCTTCAACATAAAGGAGGGCGTGCATGAGGGTGTCAGCAACCGTTTTTTCTGGCGGCTTGTGACGGCAGTCGGTGACGATTACATAGACCTGTCCGTATCGCATTGCGCGGAGGGCAGCGATGTTCCGCAGGAGGGGGATGTGATATGCCAAATCGGGGACATTAAAGACTCGGACTATCAAAGCGCAATCGTAATGTCCGCATTCGGAGACGGTGCGCCATACATCACTTTCTATCAAGGTATAAACAGCTATTCCCTTTCCGGAAAAGATGTATTCGCAATAGGCTATGACCGCGCGAAACAGGAATGCTTCATCAGGGGGTACGGGCGTATGTATTTCGGAGACCGTGGGCGTAAGACATTCATTGAGTACACGAAAGAAAACGGTCTTCAGGTAAAGGCGAGCAAGTTCCTTCTCGAAAGTGGAACGGATGTGGGTGGCAGCCTTTCGTCGATGTCATCATCCATCTCGGCTATGCAAGGGCAAATCTCCCTGAAAGTGGGGAAAGACCAGCTGAAGGCTACCGGGATAGACATCGACAGCAAGACGGTAAAAGTAACCGCCTCGCAGTTCCTTGTGCAAGACAGCGGGGGTACGGGCATAGCCGTTTTCAAACTCGTAAACGGAAAACCGATGTTGAAAGCTGAAAACATAGATGTGGAAAACCTGAAGGTAAAACACCTCGACGGGGCGGATGGAACGTTTTCGGGAGAATTGAAAGCCGCGACGGGAACATTTTCGGGAGAATTGAAAGCTGCAACAGGGACATTTACGGGTAGCGTCACGACAAAAAACAATGGCAACAGAATAGTAATTGATTCTACAAATCAGTCGATAAGGCTTATAACAGAGGATAACGTGGTACATGGACTATGGACTTTTTACAATAGTTCGAGCTATAAGTCATCTATGATTCAGTTGGCGAGCAATGGCAATGAAATAATATCTGTTTATCCTTTTGAAATTCGGATGACAAAAAATAATGCGCGCTTAACAATGGATACAAGTTCTATCTTTTTAGGAGATTCAAAAAATGAGATAACAATAGCAAAAACATCTATTAGCATAAAAGAAGGTAGTAATTATTACAATGGAGTAACTAAAAGCGTACAAGTGCCGGACATGTACGGAAGTACCGGACACACATTATATTTCAAAAACGGAATATGTTATAATATAACTTGACAATATTATGAAAGTAAACTTCAACAAAAATTTCAGAGATTTCAGGGGCAATGAGCTCGATGAAAGTATATCGCAGACAATAGCAGAAGCCCTGTTTAACCACGGCACGGGTATGCCCGCACCGGAAAGTGATAAAAAGATGGCTTATCGCCTCAGTCGCCGCATCTTCCTTTCGGAAGGTGATACGGAGATAACGGCGGAGGAAGCCGCGTTCATCGAACGGGTGTGCAGCGAAAAACTTACAGCCGGAGGATATGGGCAGGTTTATGAACTAATAGAAGGTATAGAGTTATGAAAATTATAGCAGATGCAGGTTGCTACCTTACCGAAGCGGCGGAGGTGGCATTTGATAAAAGGACTTTTCGCTACATGGTTATCACTGACACGGTGGAAGAAGCGGACGGGTGGAAACAGGTAACTTCACAACAAAAGGCCGAGATGGAAGCGCAGGCAGCAATATTCGGTTCTCAGGATATTACCCCGGAGTATTTAGGCAAGGTAGACACGCTCATGGCGGGTATCGCGGAGCGCATCAACGACACTCCCATGACGGTGGAACAGTCGTTGAAGAACAAAAAGTATTATCCGCAACGGAAGGACATCATCGGAAAGCCCGTGAATGTAGGTTTCCGTCTTAATGAAGGTGAAACCATGTACGAGGTCATTCAACCACACACGATTTCGGAAGAATGTATTCCCGGCGAAGTGGATTCACTTTACAAGGTGGTGCAGGAGGAACACAAAGGTACTGAGGCAGACCCAATACCGTGGAAGCAGGGTATGGAACTGTATGACGGGAAATATTACACCGACAAGGGAGTGAAATACCTGTGTATCCGTGACAGCGGCATGGGGCTTAAATTCGACCTCGCAGACCTTGTTTCGGGTGGATTTGTAAAAGTTATTAATGAATAAAGATTTAAAGACATGGCAGAAGAATTAGAATACACGTCAAAATATGACGGAAAGACGAGCGATGCAATAATGGATTATTCAAACAAGCTGCGTCAGCAAACGTCGGCAACCGATGCTGACACGGTTCAGGTTTTCGATACGTCGGGAAACCCTCATAAAATATCAAAAACGGAGTTGCTGAAAAAGTCCGCACTGGCACTTCCGAGCCTGAATGACATATCCGCTTTCGTAGCGGTAAATCAAGCCGGAAATGCAATCGGATTAATGACAAAACAACAGGTTGCAACAGTTCTTGGGG